>Ga0315298_1000343_pt1 | contig 91600 bp, 82 predicted proteins | sample WHS_1_MG_FD_203077 | JGI IMG/M metagenome (GOLD analysis project Ga0315298, IMG submission 203077) | Extremophilic microbial mat communities from Washburn Hot Springs, YNP, Wyoming, USA - WHS_1_MG | ecosystem: Environmental > Aquatic > Thermal springs > Hot (42-90C) | place: USA: Wyoming...
TGCCGGTGCAGACAAACCGCACCATCAACGAGCTGACCACGCTCACGGTGACCAACACCGCCACTGACGCCGATCTGCCTGCCAACACGTTGACCTACACATTGCAGAACCCGCCGGCAGGCGCAGCGATCGATTCCAACGGTCTGATCAGTTGGACGCCGACCGAGGCGCAGGGCCCGGGCCAGTACACGCTGACAACGATCGTCTCTGACAACGGCAATCCGGTGCTGCGCGCGACGAACAGTTTCGTTGTGACGGTACAGGAGGTTAACAGCGCCCCTGTGTTGCTGGTGCAGACAAACCGCACCGTCAACGAGCTGACCACGCTCACGGTGACCAACACCGCCACTGACGCCGATCTGCCTGCCAACACGTTGACCTACACATTGCAGAACCCGCCGGCAGGCGCAGCAATCGATTCCAACGGTCTGATCAGTTGGACGCCGACCGAGGCGCAGGGCCCGGGCCAGTACACGCTGACAACGATCGTCTCTGACAACGGCAATCCGGTGTTGCGCGCAACGAACAGTTTCGTTGTGACGGTCATCGAGCTCCAAACCAATCGACCGCCAGTGTTCGAAGCTCAGCCAGATGCGATCATACTTGCCGGGCGCAAGCTCGTGTTGACCAATGTCGTGTTTGATCCCGATGTGCCGCCGCAGAGCATCGTTTTTGCCCTCCTGTCTGCTCCGGAAGGTCTGGTACTGGATTCCCAGACGGGCGTTTTGACATGGCGCCCGCCCATCAAAGCCGCAGGTAGCACCAACCTCGTTGTGGTTTCGGCAACAGACAGCGGCGTTCCAAGTCTCAGTGCCACTCAGAGCTTTAACGTTATTGTTCTCCGACCGGCATCACCGGCGCTGCGCGTGACACTATCGAGCGAAGGCGCCTGCGCGCTGGAAGTCAACGGAGACGAAGGACCAGATTACATCATCGAGCAAACCCTTGGTCTGTCACCGGCACAGTGGGAGCCGGTCCTGAACAAAACCGAGCCCGCGCTGCCGTTTATCTGGATCGCGCCCGCCGCCACCAACAATGCCTCCGCTTTTTACCGGCTACGGCTCGGGCCATGACATTACAGGCTGTGCAATTGACGACACCGGCAGAAACCGCGCTATTTCGCACAGTCGCGTTGCTCACGCTCATTGGATTTGACCAGAGCGGTCATTCTGGTCCGGCTTACGGTAATTGACATTGAGCCGGTCCAGCCGCTTGAGATGGCGCTCGAGCCGACCGATAAAATCAGAATAATTCCGGCTTTGCGCCGGCGACCATGCGACCTCGGCCAATGCAACCGCACGAGGAAAAGCAAAATACTCGACGTCCTGCGGGGTCCACATAAACTCGCCCCAGAGATTGCCTTGCACGCCGAGCACGTGACGATGCCTGTCTGCCGGAAGCTCGCTCGGAACCGGTTCAAAGCCGTAAACCTTGGCCAGCGGGATGAATCCCCCAATGGACTCGGGTTCAAGCGGCCCCTTCCCCTGCGCATAATCGAAGTAACAGTGCGACGTTGGCGACATGACGACGTCATGGCTCGCTTCGGCAGCCGCAATGCCGCCCTTGGTACCACGCCATGACATCACTGCTGCGCCGGGTGTCAGGCCGCCCTCGAGAATCTCGTCCCACCCGATCAGACGGCGCCCGTGACTTGTGAGAAACTGCTCGATTTGGCTGTTGAACCATGTTTGAAGCTGTGCCTCGTTCTTGAGCCCTTCTTTTCGGATGCGCGCCTGACATCTCGCGCATGCTTTCCATCGCTCCCGTGGCGCTTCGTCACCGCCAATATGGATGAACTCGGACGGAAAGACTTCAATCACTTCCGCCAGAACGTTGCGCGCGAACTCCACTGCCGCGTCATTGCCGGCACACAGAATGTCACTGTGAACACCCCACCGCGTTCGCATATTGAACGGACCGCCGGTACAAGAGAATTCCGGATACGCCGCCAACGCAGCCAGAAAGTGGCCGGGCATTTCGATCTCGGGAACAATCGTCACATGACGGCTTCTGGCGTAATCGACCAGTTCACGCATCTGGGTCTGGGTGTAAAAGAAAGGACCGTACGGTATCCCGTCGCCGGTGTTGGGTGCGCCGCGCCTTGGCGATTCCGCGCGACGCGAACCGACTTCTGTCAAGCGTGGGTACTTTTTCACCTCGAATCGCCAGCCCTGGTCATCAGTGAGGTGGATTTGGAGTGTGTTGAGTTTGTGCAGGGCCATCAGGTCCACCATCTTCTTGAGAAACTCGAACGGCAGAAAATGCCGAGCAGGGTCCACCAGCAAACCACGCCATGAAAACCGGGGAAAATCCGTGATTTCCATCGTCCTTATGAACGCTTCTTTTACATGAGCTTCCGATTCTTCGGCCGGATCACGTGTTCCCGGCCAAACAAGTTGTCTCAGAGTGATCCCCGCATAGAAAAGTCCGGCTGACGTTGCAGCCCGGATTTTGGCGCCGGTTCGATCGACGATTAGTTGGTAACCTTCGACGCTTGCCGATGAGTTCGCCTGAACCAAGACCAATTCGATGTCCCCTTCGTCCGCGGGCCCGCTCGAGACCCGAATGGGCCGCCCAAGAACGATCGAGAGAGATTCAGCGAGTTTTGCGGCTTCGCCAGCAGCCGCGCCCCTTCCTATCACCCGAGTTTTCGAACCGATCTCAAAGGTGCCGTCGCCAACCCGTACCTGAGCCGGGCGCGGTATCAAACCAGCCCGGAGCACCTCCTCCTCCGCAACAGACGAAGAACCCGCCCCGAGAGCCATAACCGGAATCAGGATAAACACAGGAAGAAAATCTTTCGGTTTCATTAACAATTGAGCGACAGCCGTTGAAAGCCGCAATTCCTCGGCGCGGCGCAGCCGCAACTGAATGATCGCGGTGAGATAACCGCGTTCGTTGGAAGCTCCGCACTCTATCGCGCCGCGCTGAGGCATTTCACGCCCAAATAAGGTGGCAGGCAAGATGTTTTCTCCAGCGCGCTGGCAGGAGCACGGCCATTCCTGGCCCACCGCAACCGGATACGGGGACAGGCACGTGGTCCGGGCGAACGGGGTTCAACCGTCGCCATTATCCAACCGCGACGGTTCGGTTGCCGCTCCGCCGCGCTGAGGCAATGCGCCGGCAAGACAAGACCAACTCTGTGAAAAACTACGTGTACCGAGTCACGGCAAATCTGCCCGAGGATCCCTGAGTTTCAGAGCAGTTCGATGTATTCCGGCATCCCAGTGCCGGAGATTTCATCGGAATGAAGGCGCGGGTGTATCCGAAGGCGTTGGCCGGTGAGATGTCCTGGATAGGATCGCTGCTCCCGTTAATACAAACAGACCCGACGATACCAGCATCGCTGTCCGCATTCCGATTATGTCGGCAACGCTTGTCACCCCAAGGCTTGCAAATGGCATCAGCCCGAAAAAGCTCAGTCCGGCCACTGATGACACCCGGCCTCGGAGCGGGCTTGGGGCTCGCTCCTGAACAATGGTGTTTGCAAGGCCTATGATCATCGATGCACCAAACGTCAGCGCAATAAGCGATCCCGCCGCAACGGTGAAGGTGCGGGCCAATCCGAGGCTCGCCAGTGCCGCCGATGCCATGGCGACTCCGCCGAGCATGAGTATTCGACGTTTTGTCTGTGGCACTGCCAAAAGCCCGACCGACCCCGTAAACGAGCCAAGGGCTGCGACGCCCATCAGCCATCCCATTTTGTCAGGGCCCAATTGCAGCTCGTTTCTCGCATAAAGCGGCAGCATCACAGCCATCACAGGAAACAAAAAAAACGTCGTCGCTGCCATTAGCGCAATCATGCCCAGCGTTGGCGGATCGGACCGCACATAGCTGATGCCCTGCCTGATGCCACCCCGGCGCTCCTTCTGTTCCTCGAAGTTGTATTCGCCCCTGGGGCGAATCGTCATGAGCGCGACAATTAGAGCAAGGAATGAACATGCGTTCAGAAAGAATGCTGAAGCGGTTCCGAGCCGCGCCACCACATATCCGCCCAGTGCAGGTCCAATCAACCGTGTTCCATGGAAAACCGATCGCTCCACGGCTATTGCCGATGCGACTTCGCTTCTTGGCACCAATTCCGGGACCAGGGCGGTCGCTGCCGGCATCTCGAACGAATTGGAAATCCCCAACACGAAAGCTACTGCCAACACGTGCCACACCCTGATGAGGTCATTGGCAACCAACCACCCCAGCGTAATCGCCAGACATATCTGCGCGACCTGGGTGACCAGCAAAATGTGCCGTCGATCAAACCTGTCTGCGGTCACACCGCCCACCAACGACAGCGCCAGCATGGGAATTCCGGACGTGAAATTCACCAGTCCCATCATCGCCGCGCTGGTCGTCAGCGATGTCATCACCCATGCCTGTGCCATCACCTGCATCCACGTGCCGGTCATGGACACCGCCTCGCCTGCCATGTAGCGGGCAAATGCACCGTGCCGGAACACGGATCGCACACGGCCGCCAACTGAACCCGGGTTAGCGCTCACCGCCAGCGGTCATACGAATGTCTGTACCATTCCATTTCGCCACACGGATGGGGTACGGTTAAGGTTTCGGGGCTTTAGAGCTAGCGCAATCGTTCGCGCAACCAGTCCACCAGCTCGCCAATTTTGACGCGCTCCTGTCGCATTGTGTCGCGATCTCGCACTGTAACCGTGTCGGCCAACGCTGCCCCTTTCTCGCCCAAGGTGTCGAAATCGACCGTTACCCCGAAGGGAGTGCCGGCTTCGTCCTGCCGCCGGTACCGGCGCCCGATTGCTCCGGCTTCGTCGTAAAACACTGCAAAGTGCGGTCGCAGCAGGTCGCGGACCTGCCGTGCTTTTGCAACCAGCTCGGGCCGGTTTTTCAGGAGCGGAAACACAGCAACCTTGATTGGCGCAACGCGCGGATGAAAACGCATTACGATTCTGGTTTCCAAATTGCCTTTTTCGTCAGGCGCTTTGTCCTCGTCGTACGCATTGCATATCAATGCAAGAACCAGACGATCCACACCGGCGCTTGGCTCAATCACGTGCGGGATGTACGTTCCGCGAAGCAGTTTGTCGGCGGCTTCACGTGCCCGCCGGTCGATTTGATCCGCGGGACAACCGCGTTTTCCGAAATCCACTTTCTTGTTCTCGTAAAACCTTTGCCAAAGCGCTTTTCGCTTTTCTTCATCAAGCTTGGCAAACGCGTTTCGCGTCTCTTCGTCGAAGACCTCCATCGATTTGCCCGAGAACTGCTGATGCTGCGAAAGGTCGAAATCGCCGCGCGCGGCTATTCCTTCGAGTTCCTGCGTGCCGAACGGGAACTTGTAAAGGATATCCACCGTCGCGCGAGCGTAATGGGCCAGTTCCTCAGGCTTTTGCCAGTATTCCACAAGTGAATTGCGCGGCAGGCCTATGCTCTCGTAAAACCGCATGCGCTCCTCGACCCAGTACAGCAACCATGCTCGCCATCCCCAGTTCCGCTGAGGCTCTCCCGGATGCCCGGAGCCGCTCGGTTCTGCGACTGAACCGGCCTCGGCCTCGACCGCTTCGTCGGGCTTGATGAAAAACTCGAGCTCCATTTGCTCGAACTCGCGGGACCTGAAGGTAAAATTGCGAGGCGTAACCTCGTTCCGGAACGACTTGCCAATCTGCGCGATCCCAAACGGTACCTTTTGCCGCGAGGTTTCGAGGACGTTCTTGAACTGGACAAAAATCGCCTGAGCAGTTTCCGGCCTCAAAAACGCGACGTTGTCTTCATCGGCCACCGGACCAACGTAAGTCTTGAACATCAGGTTGAACGGACGCGGCTCTGTCTTTTCGCACGGGCATTCGGCAACAGTCATCTTGTGATGGCGCGGGCAGGGGATTTCATTGATTTGATCTGCGCGGAACCTCCCCTTGCACACTTTGCAATCGATCATGGGATCGTTGAACGTATCAACATGCCCAGACGCGTGCCAGACTTTCGGGTGCATGATGATGGTCGCGTCGAGGCCGGCAACGTCGTCACGAAGCACCGCCATCTGTCGCCACCAAAGTTCTTTGACATTGCGTTTCAGTTCGGCGCCGAGCGGCCCGTAATCCCAAAAACCGGTTATCCCACCGTATATTTCCGAAGACTGATAAATGAACCCTCGCCGTTTGCACAGCGACACAATCTTTTCCATCAAATCGTTTGTTTCCAATTCAGGCATAAGAGCCGCAAGTGTCCGAAATTCACAATGCCACTGTCAAGGCGCGCCGTAACCCCCACCGTTCGGTGTTTGACCCGGAAATCTCGCCAAAATGACGGTCCGGGGGCGCATTGGCTGAAGGCCTGTGGTGCTCTATCGCCAAGTCCTGCGGGGCAATGGCCCGAGGTAAAGTATGGTCGCCGAGTCAGAATCAGGGCTGAAAGCCCGTGCGAGAGGGGGGACGTAAACCCCGTGTCCGTCACCATATCCGGTTGCGGGCGGGCGGAATGGCACAGCTCCTGCCAGCGCGTTGAAAAAGCAATCGCAGCTCAGCGCCGCCAATCACACCAGAGCAGGAAACGCCTTGTCAGGGTCAATTCCCAGTTCCTTGATTGCGCGAGCGACCACTTTTGGCTCGACAGCGCCTCTGGTGGCAAGGGAGTGAAGAGTCGCCACAACCACATTCTCGGCGTCCACCTCGAAAAACCGCCGAAGCCGCTCGCGAGTGTCGCTTCGACCAAAACCGTCGGTGCCGAGCGTTGTGAGGCCGCCGGGCACCCATGGTGCGATCAGGTCAGGCACAGCTTTCACATTGTCGGAAACTGCCACAAACACGCCTGACTCCGGCGCAAGCGTGCGTTCGAGGTAGGAACGGCGGGGCGTTTCCTGCGGGTGGAGCCGATTCCAGCGTTGACACAACAATGTCTCTGTGCGCAGCCGTTTGTAGCTGGTCGCGCTCCACACATCGGCTGAAACATCGTACCGTTCAGCCAGAATCTCCTGGGCACGCAAAGCTTCTCTGAGGATGGGGCCACTGCCCAACAGATGAGCTTTGTGTGACAGCCCTTCGGGGCCTGGTTTGAACCTGTAAAGCCCCTGAATAATTCCATCTTCGCAGCCTGCAGGCATTGGCGGCATGCGATAGTTCTCGTTGTACAGGCAGATATAATAGAAAACCTGCTCGTTCTCGAGATACATTCGACGAAGCCCGTCCGCAATGATCACCGCCAGTTCGTAGGCGAACGCGGGATCGTAAGTGAGCAGAGTCGGGACCGAGCTCGTCAACAAGAGGCTGTGGCCGTCCTGGTGCTGAAGGCCTTCGCCGGCGAGTGTTGTTCTGCCTGCAGTTGCGCCGAGCAGGAATCCCTTCGCCCGGATGTCACCCGCCAACCACATCAAATCGCCCACGCGCTGGTAACCGAACATCGAGTAATAGGTGTAGAACGGGATCATGTTGACGCCGTGCGTTGAATATGATGTCGCAGCGGCGATGAAGGAAGACATCGCCCCGGCTTCTGTTATGCCCTCTTCGAGAATCTGCCCGTCAGGCATTTCCCGATAATAGAGCAGCGATTTCATATCGACCGGCTCGTAGAGCTGACCCCGGTGCGCATAGATGCCGATTTCGCGGAACAGCGCGTCCATGCCAAAAGTCCGGGCTTCGTCGGGTATGATTGGGACGACGTGCCGCCCGATCTTCGGGTGCCGGACCAACAAACCGAGCATCCGCACAAAAGCCATCGTCGATGAAACCTCCATCGTTCCTGATCCCTTGAGGAATTCGGTGAAAAACTCCCGACCGGGAACGTCCAAAGCCGGTGCTGATGATGACCGGGCAGGAAGAAACCCGCCCAGAGCTCTCCGCCGTTCCTTGAGGTAGATGGTTTCCGGGCTGTCATCCGGCGGACGGTAAAACGGCGCTTCGGCGATTTCTTCGTCGCTAACCGGAATGTTGAACCGTGTTCGGAACTCACGAAGCTCTTTCTCATTCAGTTTCTTTTGCTGATGAGTAATGTTGCGGCCTTCGCCCGCTTCGCCGAGGCCGTAACCTTTGACTGTCTTTGCAAGGATGACAGTAGGCGTGCCGCGGTGATTGACTGCGGCATGGTATGCGGCATAGACCTTTACCGGGTCGTGCCCACCGCGGAGAAGTTTGCGAATCTGCTCATCGGTCAGATGATTCACCAGTTCGAGCAGTTCCGGATATTTTCCGAAGAAATGGCGGCGGATGTAACTGCCGGGTTCGACCGTGTATTTCTGGTAATCGCCGTCCAACGCCTCTTCCATCCGCTTGACAAGGAGACCGGTCTTGTCCGCGGCCAACAGCGGGTCCCAATCAGACCCCCAAATGACCTTGATGACATTCCAGCCTGCGCCGCGAAACAGTGCTTCGAGTTCCTGAATGATCTTGCCGTTGCCGCGGACGGGCCCGTCCAGCCGCTGCAAATTGCAGTTGACCACCCATGTCAAATTGTCGAGGTGTTCACGCACTGCGAGGGTGATTGAACCAAGCGTTTCCGGTTCATCACACTCACCGTCCCCGACGAAACACCAGACACGGGGTTCAGGGTCTGAAATCAACCCGCGCGCTTTGAGGTACCGATTGAACCTCGCCTGGTATATCGAAAGGATCGGTCCCAGCCCCATCGATACAGTCGGGAATTGCCAGAACGACGGCATCAGGTACGGGTGCGGGTAAGAAGGCAATCCGCCGCCCTCGGCCAGTTCCTGTCTGAAATTGTGCAGGTCTTTCTCGTCCAGACGTCCTTCCAGAAACGCCCGCGCGTAAATACCCGGAGACGCATGCCCCTGCAAATAGACAATGTCAGCCGGGTGACCGTCCCCTGCGCCTTTGAAAAAATGATTAAAGCCAACCTCGTACAACGTGGCGCACGACGCGTAAGTGGAGATATGTCCGCCCAAACCGCTGTGAAGCCGGTTGGCATTCACAACCATGGCCATCGCATTCCATCGAATGTAACTCTTGATGCGCTTCTCGATGGCGCGGTCGCCGGGCATCGGCGGTTGTTGGTCGGGTGGAATTGTGTTCAAATAAGGTGTACTGGTTGGTTGCGGCGCTTCAATGCCGGCTGCTCTGAAACGCTCCAACATGCCGGTCAAGAATCGCCTTGCGCTCTCGGGAGGCCCGCTCTCGAGTGCGATTCTCAGCAGTGATTCGTGTGCGTCGAGCCACCGGTCAAGGCCGGTCGGGATCGCACCGTTTTCCTGTTGTGCCTGAAGTGTCGTGTTGGACGGTTTCACGCAGTGATTCAGAGCACTGAATCGCGTCTTGTCAACACTGGCGCTTGCGGGTTTAATTCTTGGCTTTCGGCACGTACGATTGCCATGTTGGAGCCGACCGGCCATTGCGCCGCGCAAATGCTGAAATGCAAATGGAAATGAAACCATCGTCGGTCGGCCAAAAAAGACACGAAAAATGGATTACAAAGAAACATTGAATTTGCCGCGCACCGGGTTCCCGATGAAAGCGGACCTTGTGGCCCGTGAACCCGAGCGCCTTGAACGCTGGCAGGCGGCCAAGCTGTACGAACATATTCAGGCCGCCAGAAAAAACTCGCCCAAGTTCGTCTTGCATGACGGTCCCCCGTTCGCCAATGGCGACGTCCACATCGGCACCGCCATGAACAAGATACTCAAAGACATCATCGTCAGATACAAAACACTCCGCGGCTGGCAGGCACCGTTCATCCCCGGCTGGGACTGCCACGGCCTGCCAATCGAGTTCAAAGTCGTTCAGGACCTTCGGAAAAAGGGCAAGACCAACCACGGCGCCTCAGAAATCCGCAGTGAATGCGAAGCGTATGCGCTCAAGTACGTGGATGTGCAACGCGCCCAATTCCAGCGTTTGGGCGTGCTTGGCGATTGGGATAATCCCTACCTGACACTGCACCGCCAGTACGAAGCCGAGGAGCTGCGCCTTTTCGCGAGCCTCGTCGAGCAAGGATTCGTGTACAGGGGCAAGAAACCGGTCTATTGGAGCATCCCATGCCGAACCGCCCTCGCCGAAGCCGAGGTCGAGTACAAAGACCATATCAGCCAGAGCATCTATGTAAAATGCCCCGTCGTTGGAAGACCCGGAACATTTGTGGTGATTTGGACCACAACGCCATGGACGTTGCCGGCAAATCTGGCCATCGCTTACAATTCAACCTTCAGCTACTCGCTGGTCCGTGTCGGCGTGGGCGAAGACGGTCGCTGCGAAGATTACATCGTATCAACGATGCTCCTGAGCACGGTTGCAGACAAATGCGGCTGGCATCCCTACCAAATCGTCCGCAGCCTTGACGGTCTGCACCTCGCTGACCTCGAATATCAACACCCGTTCTGTAATCGCACGGGCAAGCTCGTCGCCGGTGACGAGTTCGTGGACAACGAAACCGGTACGGGTTTCGTTCATATCGCACCCGGGCACGGTCTCGAAGACTACGTTCTCGGCTCCAGACTCGGTCTGCCAATTTACTCGCCCGTCGATGACGACGGGCGGCTTGCGTACACTGACGATCTTCCGATCGACCAACAAATGCCGGCTGCCATGGTCGGCAAATCCATCCTCGAACAGCACGGCGAAAGCGAAGCAAACGCGGCGGTCCTCCATGAACTCCGAGCGCGCGGCGTCCTCCTGTTTAGTGAGCATTATCATCACTCCTACCCGCACTGCTGGCGAAGCAAAACTCCGGTGATTTTCCGGGCCATGGAACAGTGGTTCATAAATATTGACCACACCCCGAGCGGTCAAACCGCCGGCCGCGGAAGCGCAACTCCCAATGCCGAATCAAGCCCATCGTCAGCGCCACTGAAATTCCGCGACCGCGCCCTGGCTGCAATCGAACAGGTTGAGTGGATTCCTGCCTGGGGCAGAAGCCGAATCGAGGCGGCAGTCAGGTCACGGCCCGACTGGTGCATATCCCGCCAACGAACATGGGGCGTCCCTATCCCCGCGTTTTACGACGAGAAAGGCAATCCAATCCTTGACGTCAGTATCATTCGCAAAGTGGCCGACATCGTCGAAAAAGAAGGATCCGGGTTTTGGTTCAAGATGTCAGCCGAAGAATTGTGGGCACGATGCCGGCCCGCCGACTGGACCGGCCCCGAAGCGGTCAGGAAATCCACCGACACACTTGACGTGTGGATCGATTCCGGATCGTCATCGCGCGCGGTTATCGCAGCAAGACCGGAATTGCGCGGTTCGCCCCTCCCATTCCAAGCCGATCTTTACCTCGAAGGCAGTGATCAACACCGCGGCTGGTTCCAATCTTCATTGCTTCTGTCCCTTGCAGGAAACGGCGCACCTCCTTTCCGGCAGGTCTTAACCCACGGCTTCATTCTCGACGCTGATCGCGAAAAAATCGCCAAGAGCAAACAAGGCACCGGCGGATACGTAAAACCCCAAACCGCTGATGCATACGTCAAACAGTGGGGAGCCGACGTCGTCCGCCTCTGGGTCGCTTCACAGGAGTTTCAGGGCGATATCGTCGTCAGTGAAGACCGACTCGAAAAAGTGGCCGAGACCTACCGGCTCTTGCGCAATACGCTGCGCTTTCAACTCGCCAATCTTTTTGATTTCGACCCGCGACAACACGCCGTGCCCATCGATCAGCTCGACGGGTTGGACAGATGGATTCTGGATGAGTATGCCAGAGTCGAGGCCGATGTCCTGCGTTCTTACGAGAAATACGATTTTCACCTCGTCTATCAACGTGTAAGCCAGTTCGCCGCAGTCGAGCTCTCAGCTCTGTACCACGACATCGTCAAGGACCGGCTCTATACCGACCCGCCCAATTCACCGCGGCGCCGGTCAACGCAGACTGCGCTCCACAAGCTCGTCCAGGGCCTTTGCAAATGCATTTCACCCATCCTCTGTTTCACCGCTGATGAGGCTTGGGAGTTCATTCCACAGCCGGACTTCCCGTCGGTTCACACCGCAGATTGGCAGCCGCTCGGGCCGATATGCCCGAAGGCCGAACAGGAAACCTGGGCGATGCTGATCGGCTTGCGCGAACGCGCGTTGCCGGAGCTCGAAACCGCACGCCAAAACAAATTGATCGGCAAAGCGCTCGAAGCGCAGATCACTCTCGAAGGCACCCCGCAGGCACTCGCACCGTTCATTCCATACAAGGAAACATTGCGTGAGCTGCTGAACGTCTCCAACCTCGAGTTCAAGGAGATTGCAGCGCCACCCGTACCAGAGACAGCAGCCGATGTCATTAAAGCTTCGGCAGCGCTGCCAAAAATCACGGTCGCACGAGCTGAAGGAAAGAAATGCGAACGTTGCTGGCATTGGGACAAAGGAGTCGGCGCCAACGCCACGCATCCCACCCTCTGCCCGCGATGCATCGAGTCGATCAGTTAGCCAAGCGCCGTCCCGGGCAGACAGGGCGTGCGGTGCCATGGCACCCAACAGGTGCTCAGCCCCGCCAAAGAATGCTCACCGGACAATTTCACATCCGGTGAACGTTACCTCGCCGTCTTTGAAACCTTTGCATCGGCCTCTGATGACAACCGTGTCGCCAACGTTCATCAGTTCCGCTTCGCCCCTTGCGCCCGATCTCGCGACAAGTGTCCTGCCTTTCTGCTTCGTGTAAACGGCAGGATACTTGTCCACGTAGTTGAACCCGCAAACGACGGAAATCCCGCGTGCACCGGTGTCCAGCAACACGTCGAACCGCCGAACAACCAGTTTCACGTCGAATCGCTCAACCTGGCCTTTGACATGGAAAACACGCCCAACGTAACGCTGCCGTGCGGCTTCAGGCTGATTCGCAAAATGAACCGCCAACTCTGCCGCCTCAACAACCTCGTTTTCTCCAAGCGGCGGTAAAGATGCAATCGGCCTTGCCGGCGCCTCGCCACGGTTTGCCTCGGTGGCGGCACGTCGCTCGGGTTGTACGCTCTTGAGCCGTTTGTTCTCTTCTTCAAGCCGCTGCAGTTCCTTGCGCGCGTTCTCAAGCTCGCGCTGCAGGCGGTCCACTTCTTCCTGTTTCTGTTTGAGTGCGTCGCCGGCGCGTGGCGATTCCGAGGCGCTCGCCAGAGGTGCACTCCATGCCAAAAACCCAACGATCAACATCCAAAACCATGTATCATCGCTTTTCATGCGAACAAACCCGGGCAGGTTGTCATGTCCGTCTCTCAAACTCAGGCGCTCACTTCCTTTGGGTTGGGACCGTATTGGTTCGGCCCCGGAGTGCTGTCCAGTACCATGAAAACCAGCAAGACAATAAAACCAACAACCGGGACCAGTGCGATCAACAACCACCAACCGCTGCGGCCGGTGTCGTGCAAACGGCGCACTGCCACAGCAATCCCGGGTATAAGTACAGCCAAACCATAAATCGCACCAAGCACGCCGGGACCACCAAAGAGCCCTTCAATGAACCCCAAAACAAATGAGATAATGAGGTTGAACAATACGAAAAACCAGTATTCCTTCCTTCTCGCCCGTCCTTCGAATACTGCGTACTTCTTCAGGACTTCCAGATACCAGTGCATGTTGATCCTTTCAGTTGATTCTCCGGTGGCTGCATTTGGCGCCGCACACATGCACGTCACCATCCGTGCATGACACCGGCGCGGCTCTTTGTTCACGCCGGTGCAGACTCTGGACTCGGGAATCAACCCGTCAAGAGGAATAAATAGTGAACGGCTTGCCAATGCGCCGCCCGGAAAATTTCACCGACCGGCCAGCCGGATACGACTCGCCGTGGGCCAGGTGAGCTTTTCGGGGAAAGCCGCTGCACAATGGTATCGCCCCCACAACTCCGCGATGTCACCTTGCCCATTCGGGCGGGGTTCGCAGCCGATGTAGTATTTCACCGGCTTTCGGGACAAGTAAAACACCCTCGGCGTCGCGGCCCGCGAATTCCTCGGGCCTGATACTGGCCGGGTCCCGATACCCAAGGTTGACCGCACGACATCGTCTCTCCGAGATGCCGGTTGCGAGCACGACACGCGCGCGCGGCTTTTCCAGCCCATCAACGTAAGTGCCCAATCCGAAAACGTGCGTCGAATGCGCAAGAACACCCCATGGATAGCCCTTGAACTTGTCCCATTGACCGAGAAAGTAATCGCGGCAATGGTACCCAACTTCTTCGATCACCTTGCCGTGGGTGGCGGAAAACTCGGTGATGTGCGGCGCGTAGATTATAAGTTCGCCCCCGTCAGCAAGAACAGGCTCGAGTTTGTACATGCATTTGCCAGCCGTCCAAATCTCGTCGTACATCTTCGGCGCGCACGCCAGTATCGTGCGATACGGTCGGTCATGGTAAACGACGTGCAACTGGTTCGACAGGTCGCTCGCCCGATCCCACGCTTCTTCGGGCGTTCCTGCGAACAAGCCCGCCATGTCCTCGCCTTCAACGACCAGACAGAAACAGGTCTTTGGCACGCTGATCAATGATGCCGCTTTGTCAACCACACGGCGCACAGGCGTCCATTTCCGACCGATGATCTTTGGAGTCGTTATTACTGCTCCCAGCCAGTGAAAAAAGTTCAGTATCTGCGGCCCCGCAACGCCGGGGAAAAAGTACTTGTTCCCACCGGAAAACCCAACAACTTCATGCGGAAACACAGGCCCGATGATTATCAGCCGATCGTATTCAAGCAGGCGCCGATTGATCTCGATCGGCACTTCCATCTCGAATCGCCCCTCGGTAATCGCGCGCACTTCCATCGCGCTTATACTGCCGATCGTCACCAGCGCCGATGTGTCATTCCATGCGTGATTGTAAAACTGCACGTTCGCATACTCGTGCCGGCGCTCGTCCATCGTGATTCCAAGCCGATCACAAATGGCCGTCTCGCTCATCGGTTGATGCGTGCCAAGAGCCACAAGCACGTCAAACCCTGCCACAACACCGCCAAGGTGGTTGTACAGCGGTCGAAACACAGAACCAACTGGCGCTGTCCTTGTGCTGTCCGGAATGATCACCAGGGTTCGCTTGCCTTCATACCACGCTGTCGGGCAGGCCTCCCGCACAATGCTGCTCACCTGCTCCGGCTCGATCGCTTTGCCCTTCTTTGCAACGGCGGAAATCATTTGATCAGATGGTCTGTGCCAGAAACCCGCCGTCCACTCGAATGTCCGCGCCCGTGACGAACCCGCTCGCCTTGTCACTGGCGAGGAAGATCACTGCCCCGACCAGTTCTGAAGGTTCGCCCATCCGACGCATTGGCGTGTGATCAAGGATGGCCTTCGCCCGCGGTGTCGGCGATCCATCCGCGTTGAACAGCAACCGCCGGTTCTGCTCCGCAGGAAAAAAACCGGGTGTGATCGAGTTCACCCGCACACCCCTGGTCGCCCACTCGCGCGCAAGAAATCTTGTCAAATTCAGCACCGCGGCTTTCGCAGCCGAATACGCCACCACGCGCGACAGCGGGATGTGGGCGGATACGCTTGCGATATTGATAATGCTGCCCCGGCCCCGCTTAACCATCGCTGCCCCAAATTCCTGACACGGAAACAGCACACCACCGCACAGGTTGAGATCGAAGTTGGCCCGCCATGCTTCAGCACTCAGATTCTCAAAAGGGCGGTCCTCGGTAACTTGCGCGGCCGGGTCGTTCCCGCCCACCGCGTTGACAAGGATCGTTGGCGCGCCAAGTTCGCGCGTTACAGCCTCATGCGCAGCGCGCAAGCTGGCCCGGTCAAGCGCATTCGCCTGAACAAACACCACACGCCGGCCTTTGTCAGCGATGCTCTTGGCCCGCGCCTGGCCGCGTTCCACAGCAAAATCAAGTATTGCTACACTGGCGCCTGCTTCGGCCAGTCCCTCGGCCATCGCACCGCCAAGAGCGCCCCCGGCGCCCAACACAACTGCGACTTCGTTTGACAGGTCAAATATGTTCATCACACTTCCCAGTCTGAACCAAACCACCCGCGTCGTGAAGAGAAAACAAGTTCCTCAGCGTAGCGCAGCCACAACCAAACCCTCAAGGCGTAACCATTGCGCTGGTTGCAGAAATACCGCTGTGCCGCGCCACGCTGTTCGGGGCGACTTCCTGCTCTCGGCGGAAACGAGGTTTTGGTAGGGGGCTGAACAGTCTGACGGAAAAAGTCTCGAATGATCCGCGAACTTGTGATTGCTGTGCAGATTTTCAAAGACGGTACCACACCAAAATGCGTGTGCCCGTTCTTGACCGGTTAACAGGAATCGCCAAAATGCAGACATGCATCAGAACCCTGACTTCAGAAACCAACACCGCCGCACGGACAATTCCATTCCACCGCTCAAGCGAAGAGAATTCATCGGAAGCATTGGATTGGCGTCGCTTGCTTCGATGATGTCCTTACCCGGAAAAGGCGCTGATCTGCGTGAAAGCCGCAAATCATGGCAACCCGTGTCGGATCGAAAAGTCCGCGTCGGCATCGTCGGGTATGGCGTTTGCAAATTCGGCGCCGCTTTCGGTTTTCAGGATCACCCGAACGTCGAAATCGTCGCGGTGAGCGACCTGTTTCCTGATCGCCGCGCAGGTTTGATGGAAGCCTGTCGTTGCGGCAAATCCTACGAGTCACTCGAAGAGCTCGTCAAAGACCCGAAAATCGAGGCGGTATTCGTCGCCACGGACGCTCCGAGTCACGCGCGGCATTGCATTCTTGCCATGGAACATGGCAAGCACGTCATGACCGCCGTGCCGGCAGTCTGGGGTTCTTTGGAAGATGCCGAACGGCTCGTCGAGACCGTGAAACGGACCGGACTCAAATACATGATGGCTGAAACGAGCTGCTACCATGCCTCGTGCCACGCAATGCGTACAATCTACAGAGCAGGCGGGTTCGGTCGGATCGTCTATTCCGAAGGCGAGTATTACCATTACATGACCGAGCCGATCGACTCGTACAAGGGCTGGCGCATAGGATCGCCGCCACTCTGGTATCCAACTCATTCAACTGCCTACTACATCGGCGTAACAGGGAAACGATTCACAAGTGTCTCCTGTGTCGGTTTCAGAGGGAAATCACCAGTTTACCAACCGGGCGGCAACAAGTACCGCAACCCGTTCTCGGATGAAATCGCCATCTTCGAGACAAGCGAAGGCGGCGCCTCCCGCATGCTCATGTGCACTTCAATTGCAAGGCTCATCGACGAGACAGGGCGCATTTTCGGCGAACGCGGTCGCATGGCCGGCATGCAGTATTTCGGCGAACTTGAAGAAAATCTGCCCGACATCTCCCGTCCCCCGCTTCCGCCCGGGGTTCCGGAGGGCGGTCATGGCGGCTCTCACGGCCCATTGATGCACGAGTTCATTTCCTCCATTCTCGAAGATCGCGAGCCACTGGTGAACATCGACGAAGCCCTTGCCATGACCGTCCCGGGAATCATCGCCCATGAATCTGCAATGCGAAACGGCGAACGCCTTAAGATTCCGACCTTCGAGAGAAAGAAAACCTGATCACAACTTACTCAGCGCGGCGCAGCCGCAACCGAATGACCGCGGCGAGATAAATGCGTTCGTTGCAGGCTTGGCACTCCGCCGCGCCGCGCTGAGAGGAGAGCGCCAGGGTACAGGTGCATCGCGCCGGGTTCACCGCTTCTTCAGCGTGAGAGAAATGCCCGACCCTTTAATGTCAATGAAAACCGTGTCGAGTGCGGCGTTGGTTGTTATCGCTCTGACATAAGCCGGGTCGGCCATTTGTGAATCAATGTTGTGCGCAACAACCAATCCCCCGGGCCGCAACATCGGCAACAGTTTCTCCAGGTAATCAACGTAACCCGTCTTGTCCGCATCAAGAAATATCAGGTCGATTGGTTCCTTCAATTTCTTGACCTGCTCGTGGGCGTCTCCTTCGACAAGGGTAACGAGTGACCCCACACCGGCCCGCTTGAAATTCTCTCTTGCGATGGCAGCGCGCTGAACGTCTATCTCGTAAGTCGTCAGCTTTCCGCCCGTCTTGCGCAGAGCAAGGCAAAACCAGATGGCCGAGTACCCGTGCGATGTGCCAAGTTCAACCACATGCCGGGCGTCAGTGCTTTCTGCGAGCAATCGCAACAGCCGCCCGTCTTCCCGGGGGACACTCATCGAGTCGCGGCGTTGGTTGACATCCATGTCGTCGAGCACGTCGAGTATCTGCTTTTCGGCGTCGTCCTTCGGCAGGGGCGTCGATGAAAAATCGTAACTTGCGTTCCGACGGTACTGGGATGAACCCCGTTGCTGGGCGCTCACCGAGACGTTCGTTGCAATGATCAACAACGCACAAAACAAGAGTCTAACCTTGGCCATGGTTCATCTTCTTTCTGCATTCTCGATTTCTCGGGAAAAAATTCGGCATGCAATCGTTTCGTTCTTGCGAGTTCGAGCCCGTCCGCGCGTTCGCATTCGAGTCAGTTCAACACTCCACACTCCCCTGCCTTACGGCAACCAACAATAAGATTGTCGCAACGACTCATCACGCCGGCAAATCTTTCCCTGTGGTGGTGATGGTCAATTTGCCGTGTTTCACGCCTTTCGCACTGATCAACCGATCAGCAATCCGCTGGATTTCAGACGGTCTGCCCCGCACCACCAAAACTTCAAGGCAATTGTGATGATCAAGGTGCACGTGCAATGTCGAGATGATCGAATCATGATGGTCATGTTGCAGGTCCGTCAAAGTCTCCTGCAGACCGTGCTTGTGATGGTCGTACACAAGCGTGATCGTTCCTGCTATTTCTTTTCCTTCGAACTTCTGCTGATGTTCGACAAGCCACGCACGAATCATGTCAGCAACAGCCAATGATCTGCTGCTGTACCCTTTCTCGCCTGCGATTCGGTCGAGCTGTCGAGCAAGATCGGATGGCACTGACACCGTGAACCGAGCAACTCCAGAACCGCGCATCTTCGTCATGGCATCAACACTACAGCAGGCCAAAACCCCGTCAATGAACTACTGTGCTTGAAAATCTGCCCCGCACTCGCAACTTCGCTCAGCGCCGCACAGCCGCGACCGAATGCTCCGCTTGTGCCAACTGCGCTGGTCGCAGGAGCACGACCGTTCCTGGCGGCCCAAAACCGGCACGGGGGCAGACACGCAGTTCGCGGTTGACCGTGTGCGTAGCAGGCGCGCCAGCGTTGCGGAGTGCGGCGATTTTTCACCGCCTCATGTTTCTGCCATTCATTTTTCTGCCAATGATTTTTTTCGTCTCTTCTCGTTCCTTTGCGGCTGCGCCACGCCGAGAAATATTCAGGCAAAGCCAAAGTCGGTCTGGACATTCAACGCTGAGACTGACATTTTCATGCAAGATGTCTTCAACGGTCGGTCCGCGGCAGGGCTGAGTTTTCATTTTGTTGTGGGCACCGCCCGCTCGCCCGCTCGGTCCACCGGATTGAAGTTCAAGACCGACTGCAATTAACGCATGAATGTTGTTCGAAGGCAGGTTGCTCAAGCACACTTCCACGAGCATCTTCTGCTCACTTCTTTAACAGTCGGCGCGCTTCTGGCCTCGGCTGTGATCGGCGCCCAAATCACCGGAACCGTGGTGGACGAAAAGAACGGAGAACTGCTCCCGGCGCGAATCTACATTCAAGATGCGGACGGCAACTGGCACTTCGTCAGCCCGGCATCTTCCGAAGGGTCCGCTGTACGCTATGCGAAAACCAACTGGGTCAATCCGAAATCTGTCGAGGTTCATACAACCATCTCGGCTCACCCTTTTCGCGCCGAGCTCGTTCCGGGAAAGTACACTTTCACAATCGAACGCGGCAAAGAGTACCGGCCTTTGATTACAACGATCGAGGTAAACGCACAGAATGTGCAACTCAGGTTTCCGCTCTCGCGCTGGATAAACATGGAAGCGCTGGGGTGGTTCTCAGGGGAAACTCACTTGCACCGTACTGTCGAAGAATTGAAAAATGTGATGCTCGCGGAAGACCTCAACGTCGGATTCCCACTATCATTTTGGGTCACGACAGCGTTTTCCGCACCCGGCAGGAGCGGGCTCAACATGCCCGGCGAAAACCAGGCAAAGCTCGTTTCGCTCGACGAAACACATGCGATATGGCCCAGAAATACCGAGTACGAGATCAATACCATCGGCTCGAAACAGCACACGCTCGGCGCCCTCTTTCTCATTAATCATCGGTCTGTGTTGGCAAACGAAGTGCCACCGTGGGAACCCGTGGCCAACAAGGCAAAGTTCGAGGGAGCTTTGCTTGACATGGACAAGCTGGACTGGCCTTTTGCGTTCATGTTGCCGCCCATCACCGGTGCGCAGCTATATGAGCTCGCCAACAACCACATGTGGCGGACGGAATATGCATTCACCAACTATGTATCATTCGCACCACCCTATTTGCACCCGCCCTATGGCAGCCGCGTTGGCACCGAGCGCGATTGGACCCTCTACACCTTCGGCATGTATTACACGCTCCTGAATGCCGGCTTTCGATGTGTCCCAAGCGCCGGAACCGCAAGCGGTGTTCATCCTGTCCCTGCCGGATTCAGTCGTGTCTATGTCCATCTTCCCGAAGGTTTCAGCTACGAGCAATGGATAGCAGGACTTGCCGCAGGCCGAAGTTTCGTCACCACAGGGCCGATGCTTTTCGCCACCGTAAATGGTCGAGACCCCGGCGAAACTTTTCGCCAGACAGACCCCGTGGCAACCTGTCAAATCACAGGCTCGGTCGTCAGCGAAGAACCACTGGCGTTCATCGAGGTAATCCGCGACGGCATGCCCGCAATCACGATAATGCCCAAAAACGAGCTGACGCCCGAAGGCGCCAGACGAACGGAATTCACCGCCAATATCACGTTTGACCGCAGCGGTTGGCTTGCTGTGCGTTGTTGGGAAGAACGCGCCAACGAACGGTTCCGTTGGGCGCATACCGCGCCGTGGCACATCGAACTGCCCGGCAAACCACTCCGCCCCAGAAAGGAAGAAAAGGATTTTCTCGTGAGCCGGATGCGGTTCGAAATTCAGCGCAGCAGTAGCCTTCTGCCACCTCAAGCAAAGGCCGAGTACGAACGTGCCCTTGCTTTCTATGAAAAACTCGATGTCCAGGATGACTCACAACAGGTCGCCAAACAGAGCCGCCCGCCGAAAAACGAGACGGACCTGAGATATTGGCTCGAAAACATGATCTGCGACCACGGTTTCACACCCCATGAAGTGCGCATGGCAACCGGACTCAGCCTTGATGCGATCGAAAAAGCTCAAAAACAGTATGACATTCCGAACAAGAGACCGTCTCCCACCCGCAAGCAAAACCTTCGAGTCTTGCCCTATCCCGGCGGGCGGCACCCGCGAACCGGTTTCCTCGAAGGCGCCCTGAACCCGATCCGCGATACAAAATTCAGCGTGTTTCTGCCGTGGGACGACCGCAGCTACGTTGTCGTCGATGCACCGGAAGCGGTCTGGTCCAATCTCGGCCTCACATTTCTCGCCCACGAACACATCGATACCATCTGGACCAAACAGGGCAAAACACTGGAACCCATCGAATGGAATCGGCGACCCGACGGTTCCCTTGACTTCGAACGGGTGTTGCCCAATGGAATCGCTTTCGGAACAAAGGTTGTTCCGGGTCCCGATGCAGTCCGAATGGAAGCATGGATTCGCAATGGAACGACAGAAACCCTGCGCGATCTGCACTGGCAGGTCTGTATGATGCTCAAGGCTGCAGCCGGGTTTCATGAACAAACCAGCCAAAACAAGGCCATGCGCTCCCCCTACATCGCTTGCAAGTCAAACAACGGTCGGCGATGGATAATTACCGCCTGGGATCCCGTTGGCCGCCTGTGGCAAAACCCAGCAGTCCCATGCATCCATTCTGACCCGAAGTTCCCAGACTGTCTGCCCGGCCAAACAGTGCGAGCTCGTGGCTGGATTTCCTTCTATGAAGGCAGTGAACTCGACGCAGAGCTGGCACGAATCGAAAACACCGGATGGCGGAAAACCACGACCGCACCCTGACCCCGGAAACCTCACCGGCGCACCGGCGAAACACAACCCAAGCGCCGCTCTGATTAGACCTTCTGAAGCCGGCAAATCCCTCAGCGCGGCGCAGCCGCAACCAAACGATCGAGGCGAGGTAAATGCGTTCGTTCCAAGATCGGCGCTTGGAGCAGGATTGTCCCCGTCGGATCAACATCGGAACCGCAAAGGAACGAGAATTGGAGGATTCCATTTTTTCCGTTTTCTTTTCCTTCTTTCGGCTAACCGAAAGAACCGACAAGTTGTTTTCAGGTGATAGCCAAAATAGACGAAAAATGGCGAAGGAGTCATTGGCAGAAAAATGGGGTGTGGAAAGATTGCGGCGGTTCTTTGGTCGCGCCTTCAGGCCGCACAAGAGCCGAAGGCGTGCTCCCTGCCAACCTCCGCCAACACCCTGTAAACTTGGCGCCTGCCAGATTTGTCTGGCATTCGACTTCGGTTGGGAGCAAAGTCCTGCTCATATTGGCAGAAACGTATGAAAGTAATTGAAAGACTTTATGAACTTCAGGAACTGGAATTAGGCGGCGCGAAAGATTCGCCTGAGGCAAAACAAAAGATTGAGTCGATTCGAAAAGAAACGCCCGAGCCCATAATGGGCCATTACGACCGGCTCCTCGCAAGGGGCAAACGCGCGGTAGCCATGGTCAGACACGGCGTCTGCACCGGATGCCGCATCAAACTCCCTTCCGGTTCGTTTGCGGCTTTGATCCGTGACGACGACATCTCGATGTGCGAGAATTGTGGAAGGTATTTGCTGCTTTCGCCAGAAGAACAGCCTGAACCCGTCCAATTGCCCGCGCAACAGGTCCAGTCCACGCCACCACCCGTTGAACCAAAACCAAAACAAACGCGGCGATCAGTCAAACGAAAAAGACAGGCCCCAAAAGAAACTGCATCTGTCAAGTCTGAATCTTGACGTTTGCATCTGGCTCCGGCATGGGCTGCGGCATTACGGCCACAGCCTGTTTGAAACAACTTTGCCATCACCAAACTCGCACCGGCATGCTCCGCGCTGGATCATCAATTGCAGCCTTCAATGTGAATCTGCAGTCGAATGATTCATCCTCAAAACGCAGAATAGAGCCTCAGATGACCCCGCCTTCCGGGGTCGCAACACCGGTGCTCGGGTCGTTTCGGCCCTGCTGTGCCGTGCTCTGTATCACGCTGGTGCTGCTGTTGATGCCTGAACCCTTGTCTTCAGAAGCCCGCACAAAAAACGCCAATCAACCCTCAGCCGTGATTCACCCGGCCAAGACCCTGCTGTTCCGCGGCGCCAACAGCCCCGCCCCTGATCAACCCGGTGACACCGATTGCAACAGCCCATTACACTGGGACGGCAATACACTGTACCTGTTCAACTCGAGCGGTCACCCATGGCGAAGCTCGGGTCGCGATGTGTTCAATCTCAATGAATCCTACATCAGGACCGAGTACGATAAGTCCGCCCGCGGCGGCAGATGGATCGAATGCACGTGGAAAGTGCCCAAAGGTTACCTCTACGGTTGGTACCATTACGAACCGACCGACGTCTGCCAGGGGAAGAACCTGACCGCTCCGCGCATCGGTGCCGTGCGTTCTCCCGATAACGGCGCACACTGGGAAGATCTCGGCATCATACTCGATGCGCCGCCCAACTCGCTCAAATGTGACACACCAAACAAATACTTCGCCGGCGGGAACGGCGATTTCTGCATCATGCTCGATCGCCGCAACCGTTATTTGTACTTCTTTATCAGCACATATTCGGCCCCTCCGGAAACACAGGGCATCGCCATCGCAAGAATGAAATGGGCCGACAGAGACGCGCCGGTAGGAAAAGTGTGGAAATGGTCCAAAGACGGCTGGACCGAGCCCGGGTTGGGCGGCAGTCCAAGGCCGTTCCTTCCCGCGCGACGCGACTGGCACACAAGCAATGCCGACGCGTTTTGGGGCCCGTCTGTCCATTGGAACACTCATCTGCGGCAATACGTGATGCTTCTTAACCGGGCCAAAGACGCTGATTGGTCCCAAGAGGGCATCTACGTTTCGTTCAACCGCGACCTTGCAAACCCGGGCGGTTGGACACCTCCTGAAAAAATCCTTGGCGACCTCGGCAATGACCGGTGGTACCCACAGGTCGTTGGCCTTAACCCCGCCAAACGTGAAACAGACAAACTGGCCGGCGCACGCGCACGCCTCTTTGTCCGTGGAAAATCCGAGTGGGAAATCGAGTTTCGACGTCCACAGCGGTAGTGTAACGTCCTGATTTCAGTGAAACAAAATCGATTTGCTTTTCTCCTCTGCGCATTTATGTCCGTCGCGATTCCCGTTTCGAGCGCCACTTTCGGGGAACTGATGGAACTGGCCGCCGAACTCGAACAATCCGGGCAGTTCGCTGAAGCAGAGTCTCTCCTCGCATGTGCAGCTCAAGACTCGACCTTCAATGAAACGGAACGTCATGAGCTCGACTTTGCGCGGGAACGTCTCTTGCGAATTCGCCAAGACTATCGGTTGACCCGGGATGATCTGTTTAGTGACCTCCAAAAAAGCATCCGAGGCTTGACGGTCCGCGAGTTCGATCAATGGGTTCGCTCCGGCAGATTCGATTCCCGAATCATCGATGGCACACGAAGGTTCGCAAACCCCAGCATCAGCAACCTCTACTTTCGCTATCCGGTACTCAATAATCGGCGAATCAACCCGGTGGACTCCGAGGCTGAACAGCGGGCCTGTCTCGCAACCGCACAATTGATTCGTGCCGCCAGCGAAAGAGCCGGCCGGCCCATGGTGCTCCCAAAACGCATCGAAGTCACCATGTCCGCCACAGTCAAACCCAACTCCGTCCCACCCGGCACAATCATTCGAGCGTGGTTGCCGGTGCCGCGTGCGTATCCGTTCCAGACCGATTTCGTCTTGTTGGAAAGTTCACCAGCGGTTTTGCACGTCGCCGATCCAGACAGCCCAATCAGGTCCGCATACCTCGAACAACCCGCCGACGATGCCGGCTCGGCCACCTTCAGAATCCGGTACGCTTACACCTCGGCAGGTGTCTGCTTCAATCTCGACCCACGCATCGTGCCGCCTCACTGGCAGCCTCCTTCAGAACTTGAACCGTTCCTCCGTGAAACCCGCCACGTCGTTTTTACCGACACCATCCGACACCTCGCCAGCCGCATAGTTGGCCCTGAACAGAATCCGGTAAAACGCGCAAGACTGTTTTACAACTGGATTTCACACCACATCATGTACAGCTACGCCCCGGAGTATTCGACAATCACAAATCTGACCGAATTCTGTCTCAGCCGGGGGTACGGTGACTGCGGCATGCAAGCGCTCCTGTTCATTACTCTTTGCCGCCTGAATGGCATCCCCGCAAGATGGCAGTCCGGATGGCGACTCGCACCCGGTTCGCCGAACATCCACGACTGGTGCGAGATTTACCTGCCGCCATGGGGATGGATTCCGGTTGACCCGTACATGGGCGTCTATGCAACAAGATACGCAACCAGCCTTTCCCCGAAGCAGCGACGTGAACTGCGCGATTTCCATTTCGGCGGGCTTTCCCAGTATCGCATGATCGCCAACTCCGATCATTGCAAGAAGCTCTTCCCACCAAAAACCTCACATCGCTCAGACGATGTCGATTTCCAGCGCGGCGAGTTCGAAGCCGCAGGCCGCAATCTTTACTTCGACAAGTTTTCTTATTCCCTCACATGGAAAGAGATTCCTGGCAACGCTAGCCCTGAAATCCCTCAGCTTCACCAGACCAAGAAACCCAAGACTTCATTCCGGTGAGATTTCCTGGATAGTAGTCGAGAACCAATGCTTTGGTTGGGCGCTGGGACAAAGCGCAGCCGAGCTTGCACGCTCCAAATGCTTCGCGATTGACCCTGTGCGTAGCAGGCGCGCCAGCGTTTCGGAGTGCGGCGGCTTGCCGCCGCTTTGTTGGAAGTGTTCGAAAGCGTGTAACGTTGAACTGCATATGACCTCTCAACTTCCAACGTTCAACCTCGGGGACTGGTTGGGTGGCTGCCCGGGTTCGAACGGTGTGGATAGGCTCATTGTTTCTGCATTTTTTCCCTTCAGGCAACGGCATCCTGGTGCGCTGATCGGCAGAGTTGTATTGGCAACCAAGGCTCACAGGCAGACTCGGAGCCGACTGACCGGATGCAACCGAAGAAATCGAGGTCACCGGTTGAGCTTGTCGTACACCGGGGTTGTTACCAGTTGTGTGGCGCCGTTGTTGGCAAACGTGATGCTGTTGATCAGGCTCGAGTTGGGATGGTACGCATATGTCGCCGTATAACTATATTAAGAAATCGGTCATTTCTGCGAAGATTTTCCGGCTGCGAGTTTGTTCAGTTTGTCACCAGCGTGGAGCCTTTGGAGTTAGTATTGGATGATCTGTGCGGAAATCGCAGATCAGCGGGTGGTTCGAGACTCTTACCTTCGAACTGTTCGTCCGCTGATCCGACTCGCATCTCCCCCCGTGGGCGACGGAGTCGCCCCTTTCAGCGCGGCGCGACACAGCGGTATTCCTGCAACCAGCGCCATTGTTACGCCTCGAACATTTGGTTGCGGCTGCGCCGCGCTGAGTACGGACTGTCGGTCACGGGTTGCAATCGGCCTGCGGCAGAGATCGAAGGCAAGGGCTGTGACACAGCCGCGCACTATCCTTACCACTGTTTGTTTAAGACACCGTCCGGGGTGTCGATCCCAGACTCTGGCAACGTGAGGACCTCCGTTGCTTCGCCTGCTCAATCAAAAGCCGCGTGCAAGGTGCAGTATCAACCGCTCTTTTTCCTGTCCTTTCTGAACGGTGAACTTCACTCTAACCTCGCTTGCTTCCTCCCTGCTCAACGAAAAGACAAGGTAGTTAAGGTTCGTTCCGCGCGCCACGATTCCCCGCACACTTTCGACTTGGATGGTTACTTCTCCTGAGTAGTCGCGTTGCTCTGGGATGATGCCAAACACTCTCGCATTGAAGTTGGCCGACAAGACGATCGCATATCGTCCGATTGGGAGACTTGCCCAAATTTCGCCGGTTGGCGACTCCAGTGGAACGGAAAATGAAAATCCCGTTCCAACTGTCTTTACGATTCTCCCTACCCCGGAAACCTCACCGAAATTAAGTGTTGGGGTCTTGGTCCGGTAAGGCGTGCTTGAAAATCGCCAGAAAGTGCCAGCCCAATCGAGTTGCCGACCACTGTCAGCCGTCCACCACTACAGCGCATCACCAAGCGCCAACAGTCGCACACGCACGCGCGCTGCGGCACCGGCGCCTGACTCGCACGTCAACCGCAGTTGATTCACGCCGCTGCGGAGCCATGGCCATTCGCCCTGCAGAACCGTCTTTCCAAGCGTTTCGCCGTTTGGTCCATACACGGTGAAATCTCCGGAGCCACCGGCCTCGATCCAACTGCCAGACTTGATCTGTACCGGGAACAGAACTGTCTGCCCATTCACACTAAACCGCAGGTTACTCACAGACGTTTGCAGCAGTGGAACCCCGTGGACCGGCCCAAGTCGCACACGGGTGTCTTGATTGGCTGGCAGATTCTGAAGCCAGATGCTGACCGATTCGATTGCGCCGAAATTGATTGTTTCACGATAGACATTGTATGCGTGCTTGCCATCCTGCCAGACAAAATCGCTCCATCTTTCGGACTCCGTCTCCACCAACGCAACATTACGCCTTCCTTTGAAGTCCAACATCAGATACCGGTCGGCAATCGCCCCGTAGCACATGTGTTTGGGGCTCTCCATCCGGACTGCAAGCAACGCCCCGGAACCATCACTTTCGACTTCGAACCTCAACGCTTTCTGGTCTGCAGCGTTGAGCGGCGGGTCAAACCGTCTTTCAAGTCGTGCCCACGCGGCATTTCTCGGCACTTCACCGCAGTTTGTCGCAACGATTGTCGCAAGTCTGTGCGTGTCTCCCTGACCTTCGATCGCAAACCTCACCCCGCGTGCGTTCGCAGCAGTCCATGGCCCGGCGTCACTCCCGGCAAGATCGGCAAGCAACACGCTCTTACCTTCGTCAACTCGTCCGGCTGAACTCAGTACTTCGATCCGCACTCTGACCGGCTGTGCTGAGAACGAGTTTGTTGCCACCCATTCCGCCGACCATGGCTCGTCCGCTGAAACCGTATGCGTGGACGAACAAACCTCGCGAAATTCAACCTTTCCGTCATTCTTTCTTGCCATTGCAAATTCCCTGCCGGGATTCCTGAGTCGCATGCGTGCCGCAGCATCGAATGCATTGCTTCGGCGCAATTCCTCGCACGTTCGCAGTATCTCCGCCGCACGTCCGAACAACGGTTTTCGCTGAAGCGTCTCGCGATCCAACGGAGCCGTCAGTGAAATGCCCGCGTCCCACCCGATCAATCGGGCCCCAAGGTGCTCCATAACGTCGGGGTAAGTCGGCTCGATTTGCGGCGGATCAAACGATTGAAAGCCCCACCAGCCAAAGTGCAGCGGCAACATCAGCCCTCCGTTTACGGAATCCGCATGCAGATCAACAAAACGTTTGTGTCCGCGTTGTGGGTAATCCCACGCCTGCCACCTTGTCCTGTACTGCCAGAAATGATGCCACATCGCGCTCATTTCCATGCCCACAGGCCTTTTCAGGCGCTTCTGAATATCCGTCACGAATTTCCCCGCCCAATACCAACAGTCGTCCGGTCCTCGCAATATCGAGCTCCCATCTATTGCGTCAAGGTATATCCCATCGAACCCGCACCGGTTCACAATCTCTGCGTGATTCGCAGCAATCTCCTCGAACAGCGATGTTTCCACATTCGGCACGAAAAGCCCGAAGCACTCCTTCAAATGGCGCGCCCTTGCGCCGCGATTGTGTGCCGATGCAGTGGTCCCGTGTGCTCCACGTTTTACGTTCGTGAAACGCCATGGCGGTTGCTTGCTGAAACCGCCAAATGTCACCAGCTCATCGTCAATGTGCAGCACCACACTGTTGTGCTCGAAAAACCCTGTTACAGTGCTCATGTCCGCCGTTGATTCGTTGACAACAATCTCGGTTGTGTCTGCAGAAATGGGCTCGGCCAATGTGAACGTCCGAAACGCATCCAACCGCGCGTCAGGCACGGGAGTTACGTACCTTGACCGCTTGTCGATGAAAAACGCGTAAGTGTGGAAAATCGAACCGATGCCGGTCTCGTGCAGCCGCGACACAATTCGCCGAAACGACTCCCATCCTTCGGGCCACTTGTCCCGGTTCAACTCGAAGTCGCCAAACCGAAAAAATGCGCCACCCCCGTGGTTGTCAATCTGGTTGAACCCCACTCGCCGCACCATCTCGATCCAGTCTTCAACGTTGGTTTCCGTCAACGAGCCAAAGTTGAACAGATAGGATCCGCGGTTGAAAGGAATCTCCCCCGCCCACGGCCCCGCGACGCGGCACACCGGCAATTCACTCGCGTTTGCAATCGCATCTTGCGCCAGCCGCAAAATCGAATCGGTTGGACCGGCCACCAACGCGACTTTCGCGCCTGCCAAACCAAATCGTTTGTCGGCCGATGCACACAGGTGATCCTGCAACACCGGCAAACGATCGACCCTGGTTATGAGGTTCAGCGACAATGCGCACGCGCCAAAAGGCTCGACCGGATGTCCGGTTAACGACAGCGGGACGTCAACAAAACTCAGTAAATCGACCTCGCCCTGTACCGATTCAACCGTCAATACAACACCCCACGGTTTCGATTCCACCCTCAGACACGCCCCAACATCAGGGCTGCCAAACTGCAAAAACAGCCGGTCGCCCTCCATCCGCGCCGCTGTCGCCTCGAACATCTTTGCGCCGCATTTAACCATCGCACAACGCGACTCCCCTTTGGCCCGCAAATAATCTTTGTCGGTCGCCAATGCCTTGAACTCGAGGTTCCGCGCGTCCCCGGAGATCACATAGCGGAAATGCTCGTTCATCAAAACAACCGGCGAGACGGCTTCACGTTCTCCTCCGCACACCAGAACAACACCCAAACACACCCCGCCGACCAACCGCATCAATTCATGTCTCATGAATCTCCTTTTACCAGCCACGCCGAAACTCTGGAACTCAGAAACTCACAAAAGCTCCACGACTCATGGCCCCCGCTCCGAACCCATCCTCGAGTGATCTCTGCAGCCGCAGCGCAAGTCAGCGGATTTCAGCCCGACAGGACACAACTGCATTCCTTCAACCAGCGCGGTTGTGACGAGCTGAGCATTTGATTGCGGCTGCGACGAGTCGAGGACATCAGCCCGCGCTCCGAATCTTCTCCTTGCCAAACCATACCGTGACAGCATTTACTGGCGCAGCCATGCCTTTACCTGCGGATTATCACATGCACACCCGACTGTGTCGGCACGCCACGGGCGAGCCCGCACAGTACGCAGCCAGAGCAATTGCAATTGGCCTCACCGAAATCGGGTTCTCGGATCACAGCCCGATGCCAACTGACGGGTTCGATGACTGGCGAATGCGGTTGTCCGAACTGGACGAGTACGTCGAACTCGTCATGCGCGCGCGAAAGGATTTCCCGGCCGTTCGTATTGCGCTCGGACTCGAAATCGATTTTCTGCCCGGCCACGAGGATTGGATTCGCGACCTTGCCCACAGGTACGACTGGGATTACTTGATCGGCTCGGTGCACTACGTCGAAGCCGGCTGGGACATCGACAACCCCGCCAAAATCGGCACATGGCAAGATCGAAACCCTGCCGAGGTTTGGGCAGCGTACTTCGATCGCCTCACCGAGGCCGCCGGTTCAGGCCTGTTCGACATAATAGGCCACGTTGATCTCTGCAAGAAATTCGGGTTTGTTCCTGAAACCGATTTCATGCCACAGGTGCACAAGTTCCTTTCGACCGCCGCCGGCGCAAACGCGGCCATTGAAATCAACACGGCCGGCCTGCGCAAACAGTGCCGCGAAATCTACCCGAGCCGCCCAATCCTCGATGCCGCATTCAAACTAAACATCCCAATCACTTTCGGTTCGGATGCGCACGCCCCTGACGAAGTCGGCGCAGACTTCTCAAGTGCAGTCGCCCTTGCAAAAAGCTGCGGCTACACACACTCGCTAAGTTTCAGACAACGCAGACGCGAGCTGGCTCGCCTTTAGTGCGCATATTTCCCAGCCCGGCGGAGCCGGAACCAAAGTTGCTTGACGCGCAAAGACGCGGTGCATTCGCCCGTTGATCAGAAAGCTCTGCCCCGCCGGGCTGGGAAATATCTGAGGCGACTTCGTCGCCCACGGAGGGGGGTGAGATTGGAATCGATGCCCGAACAGCTTCAAGACAACAGTCTCGAACCATCCCCTAAAATCAACTCTGTGCCTGTCCCCGCGGGAGAGGGAAAACATAATCCCGGTCCCAGATGCTCCCCGCTGTCGCCCATCTCACCGCGTCTGGCTTGGTCATCAATGATCACGGCTCAATTCATGCAACTGCGGACGAAGTCCGGGCCAGCCTTGGTTATTGCAACAACGACTTGACCAACCCAACCCGTTGCCCAGGATTCCCTCTCCCCCTGGGAGAGGGCAATATACCGGACATCGTGTCTGTCCCCATATCTGGGCGCCAGAACCGGCCTGGACCTCCCGACCGGCGCTTGCTCAGGTTCACCGGAACAAAAGCCCGGTCGCCTCAACTCCGTGTCTGTCCCCTTATCTCGGCACCGCAGCCGGCCTGGACCGTCCGACCCGCGCTTGTACAGGTTCACCGGGCCAAAAGTCCGGTCGTCCAAACATCGGGCCTGCCCCCATATCCCGCCCACCATGTGCCCTTTCGGTCAACCCTTTGAAAGTTGAGCGTTGAACGTTGTACGTTGAACGTTCCCGATCGGTATATCGGACATCGTGTCTGTCCCCATATCTGGGTGCCGCAGCCCGCTTGGACCATCCGACCGGTCGCTGGGTCCGTCCCGATGAGTCGAAAATCCGGACGCCCGGGCCAAATATCCTGCCTGTCCCTCTATTCGCTCTGCAGGTGGCCAAACACCGTGTCTGTCCACATGTCCCGGCCACCATGCGTCCTTTCGGTCACCGCGTTGAAAGTTGCGAGTTGAACGTTTCGCGTTGAGCGTTCCTGATTGGTATACCGGACATCGTGTCTGTCCCCATATCCGGGTGCCGCAGCCGGCCAAGACCGTCCGACCCGCGCTTGCTCAGCTCCGCCGGGTCAAACGTTCAGTCGCCCAAATTTCGTGTCTGTCCCCATATCCCGCCCACCATGCGCCCTTTCGGTCACTCCGTTGAAAGTTGAGCGTTGAAAGTTAGACGTTGAACGGTCCTGAACGGTATATCGGACATCGTGCCTGTCCCTCTATTTGCTCTGGCGGCCCCCAAACATCGTGTCTGTCCCCATATCCGTGCACCACAGCCGGCTTGGACCGGCCAGCCGGCTCTTGGTCACGTCCACCGGGCCAAAAGTCCGGTCGCCCAAATTCCGTCTCTGTCCCCATATCCCGGCCACCATGCGCACTTTCGGTCAACCCTTTGAAAGTTGAGCGTTCAGCGTTGGACGTTGAACGTTCCCAATCGGTATACCGAACCATCGTGCCTGTCCCCTTTCCCGCCCACCATGCGCCCTTTCGGTCACCTCGTTGAACGTTGAGAGTTGAGCGTTGGACGTTGAACGTTCCCAATCGGTATACCGAAGCATCGTGTCTGTCCCCATATGTGGGCGCCCTGCCGGCTTGGACCGTCCAGCCGACTCTTGGTCACGTCCACCGGGCCAAAAGTCCGGTCACCCAAATTCCGTGTCTGTCCCCATATCCCGCCCATCATGCGCCATTTCGGTCACCCCTTTGAAAGTTGAGCGTTGAAAGTTAGACGTTGAACGGTCCTGAACGGTATATCGGACATCGTGCCTGCCCCATATCAGAATATCGTGCCTGTCCCTCTATTTGCTCTGGCAACATCGTGTCTGTCCCCATATCCGTGCACCACAGCCGGCCAAGACCGTCCAGCCGGTTCTTGGTCACGTCCACCGGGCCAAAAGTCCGGTCACCCAAATTCCGTGTCTGTCCCCATATCCCGCCCACCATGTGCCATTTCGGTCACCCCTTTGAAAGTTGAGCGTTGAAAGTTAGACGTTGAACGTTCCTGATCGGCGTACGCGACATCGTGTCTGTCGCCATATTCGGTCCGGCGCACATTATCGAATGTAATACTTCAAAGGCCGCCGATCGTGATTGTATGGGTTCGCGCCGTTGGCGCTTGGGTCACTGAGCAATGACGGCAATGGCCAAAGGTCCGCTGCACACCAGCCCCGGACAACACTCAAGGCAAAGCGCGCCCAGGAGAGGTACAATAAGGGCTGAAAGCCCATGCCGTGTCGGATAGAAACGAAGCGCGGCTGTGCCGTGGTGCGGCTTGTCCGGAAGCATTGCTCGCCCCGCGAACCCGGGAACCTCATCGGAGTGAAGCTCTGTATGTCTTCGGCGGGTGGGCGGGTGGCATTTCCGGGCTGACCGACCCGTTAGATCGGCTATGTACTTGCCTCGATTTCCCGCCTTCGTTGAGCCATGCTCTTGAAAAACTCGTATCCCTCACGCAGACGTCTGAAACACACCTCCTTGTCCTCGAGCATTGTCTTGATAATCCGCAGGATCGGGCGGGGGCGGAAATACCACCGATGATAAAACCGCTCGACGGCTTCGAATATTTCTTCTTTGCTCAGTCCGGGGTACTCGAGCGTTGAATCTTGAAAACCGGTGTCACGCACGATCCTGGTGTTATCCTTGCGCGCGAACCATCCATTCTGTTTGGCCTGTTCATACAACTCGGTACCCGGATAAGGCGCTGCAAGGCTCACCTGGATGCTGAACACATCCAGGTCCTGCGCAAACCGGATTGTTTCCTCGATCGTCTCGCGAGTTTCCACCGGCAACCCCAGCACGAATGTTCCGTGGACAAGCACGCCCGCTTTCTTGCACGCTTCCGTAAACCTCCGCATTTGGTCTTTGGTGACGCCTTTTCTGATGTTCTTCAGTATCTGTTCGTTTCCGCTCTCGAACCCAACCAACAGTAATCTGAGCCCACCGCTCTGCAGCTCGCGTATTGTATCGTAATCGAGGTTAGCCCGGCTGTTGCATGACCATGTTAAACCGAGCGGCGCAAGTTTCTTTGCAATCTCCCTCGCCCGGGGCAGATTTGCCGTGAAAGTGTCGTCGTCAAAAAAGAATTCTTTCACCTGCGGGAACAGCTCTTTCATGTGGGCCATCTCGCGCGCGACGTTGTCGGCAGATCGGACGCGATACCTGTTTCCACCGATTGTCTGTGGCCACAAACAGAACGTGCACCTTGCCGGACAACCTCGTCCCGTGTACAAACTCACATAAGGATGCAGCAAATACCCGATGTAATATCTTTCGATCTGCAAATCGCGCTTGTACACGTCGCCAACCCACGGCAGCACATCAAGGTCGGCTATCAACTGGCGGTCCGGGTTGTGGTGAATCCGACCCTCCTTGTCCCTGAACGACAGCCCCGCCACCTTGTCAAGCGGCACACCTTCGACGACCTCTTTGCACGTGAAATCGAATTCTTTTCGTGCCACCCAGTCTATCGCCCGCGACGACTTGAGGGTTTCTGTCGGCAACACCGACGCATGCGGCCCCACAAAACCGACCAATGTCTCCGGACGTTGCTGCTTGATCGCTTCCGCAATCCGACAGTCATTCCGCAACGAGGGCGTCGAAGTGTGAATTATGACGTGATCGAAGTCCTGCGCCACCTTCAAACACTCTTCCACACCAATGTTATGCGGCGGACAATCAAGGAGCTTTGAGTCCGACACCATCGCAGCCGGCTGCGCAAGCCAGGTCGGATACCAAAAACTCGTCACCTCACGCCTTGCCTGGTAACGGGAACCTGCGCCTCCGTCAAACCCTTCAAAACTGGGTGGACACAAAAACAACGCCCTGCTCATTTTTCGATTTCTCCAGCGATCAAAGTTTTCGTTGCCGCGCCGTTGCCATTGAACGCATTTATCTCATGACCGCGCTCGAACTGCGGCGGTCTCGGGCCGAAATTGTATTTGAAATTCTTCCAGTGATCTCCCGGTCGGTAATCTGTGCCAAGGGCACCGCTCGGATCGAACCCGCAATGCACCATGCAATTCTCGCACCGCGCGTCGAGTACCTTGCCATTGACCCGCCCGTATCGGTCCCAATCGACTTTGTCCAACATCTCCTGATAGCCGGCGTAATGTGCGTCAGTGATCAGGTAACACGGCGCTTTCCATCCCATTATGTTATAAGTTGGGATCGCCCATGCCGAGCATCGCAATTCACGTTTGCCGGCAAGAAATTCCTGGTACACGGGCGTCCCGTAAATCACAAATCTCTTTCCCCAATCGAGGATGTTGGCAAACTTTTCATGCGTCATGGCCCTTGTAAGAAAAAACTCCTCCGGTTTCCGACCGAGTCGGGCCATCATGTCCTTTTTTGCGGCGTCATAGTCATAGCCCGGGGAGATTGTGTGACCGTCCACGCCGAGCCACGAAAGGAACTTGAACATGTCCTCGATTTCCCGCGGGTCCGTTTGCCGGTAAACCGTTGTGTTGGTGGCGACCTGGAACCCGAGAATTTTCGCCATCTTGATCGCGCGAATGCTTTCTCTGAACACGCCGGTTCGTTCGACAACGGCGTCATGCGTTGCTTCGAGACCGTCAAGGTGCAAATTCCAGTACAGCCATTTCGTCGGTCTTATGACAGTTCCAACCTTGCGTTCGCCTTTCCGCACAGCTTCGGCATCCCGCTCGGGCAACAGTTTTTCGTCAACCAACCGCGTCACCACCGAATCGAGCGCCGGTTCATAGATGTAAGCCAAATAATCGGTCAGCTTCCGCCGCATCAACAGCCCGTTCGTACATATATAGACAATGCGCCCCTGCTTCAACAATCCATCAACCAGCTCCTCAATCCGGCTGTACAACAACGGTTCACCGCCGCAGATCGACACCATCGGCGCATCACACTCCCGCGCCACAGCAAGGCACTTCTCCAAAGGCACCTGCTCCTTCAGACTCGTCGAGTATTCCCTGATCCGACCACAACCGGTGCAAGCAAGGTTGCACGCGTGCAACGGTTCAAGCTGAAGCACAAGGGCGAACTTTTCCGTCCCCAACAGTTTGTGTTTCAGTATGTGGCCGGCGATCTTTGCCGACAACGCAAACGGAAATCGCATACGCCTGGTTACCTCGCCCGCCCGGGTCCACCTCCGGCAAAACACCCGCCATCAACAAAAGCAATCGTCTCCGGCACGCCCTGCCCGTTCTTGATGAACATCAGCGGCGATACACTGCCTGTCGCATCAACACCGCCACAGCCGCCGGCAAACATCACAACGCACACCACAGCAATTGCCATCAGCCACTGTTTCACTCTAAATTTCACCGGCGCACTATACAGCACCAAGCGTCAATGGCAAATCGCATTTGTTCATACAACCAAAGCCAGGCCGCTCACCAGCGGCTTTTGCGGATCGGCACCGCCCTTGTCCTCGCATTCTTGCTCTGTTCGACCGGGGCGTCGGCGGGCGAGAGCGGTTGGAATGAAAAGTCGAATCTTCCTGCCTCGGACAAATTCGCCGCCCGCGCCCGGCGTTCATACGAAGAAGCAAAAACCCGGCTCGATGCCGAACCGGCAAATCCGGATGCAGCGTGGCAGTTCGCACGCGCATGTTTCGATCTGGCCGAATACGCCACCAACAACACTCAAAGAGCCCAAATCGCCAAAGAAGGCATCGCAGTCAGCCGCCAATTGATAAACCGCCATCCGTCCCTCGCCCAAGCCAGTTATTACCTCGGCCTGAACCTCGGGCAACTCGCCCGAACACAAACCATCGAAGCCCTGCACACTGTCGAAGAAATGGAACACGCGTTCAAACGCGCGCTCGAGCTGGACGTCGGCTTCGATTACGCCGGGCCAGATCGTTCGCTCGGCCTCCTTTATCTTCAAGCCCCCGGATGGCCGGTCAGCATTGGCGACCGCCGCAAAGCACGCCGCCACCTCGAACATGCTGTCAAACAATCACCCGATTACCCTGACAACCGACTTTGTCTCATCGAAGCATATCTCAAGTGGAACGAAATCAGTGCTGCCATCAACCAAATGCGCGCTCTCGAAGAACTGTGCCCACGCGCAACAAACCAGTTCGCAGGTGATCAATGGGAACCTGCATGGGCGGATTGGAACAGTCGCCTCGAACTTGCGCGCAAAAGACTGAAACTCGACGATGCCAACTGACAAGCCGCGGAAATCAACCATGACTCACAGTATTCACGACACAGGTTATCAATCACCCTCATCGGCGCCTGAAACTGCTCGTGGTTTACTCTTTTCTGACATAAAGCAAAACCGGATGCGTTGGACCCGGTTTAGCAGTGGCGGTTCGGTTGCGGTCGCCACAGTTTGTGCTCTGGCAATGCTCATTTTCATGACCGCATGCCGATCAACAGACCGGGCTTCCGGCGCAATCGCACTCCCCAGAACCACATGGCCGGTGCAAAAGCTCAACAAGAATTCCCCGGGCAAGGTCACCCGGCAACCCCGTCAGAAATCCACTGCAGCACGGCCAACACCAACGCGCACGCAACCAGAACCAACGCTTCCACTTGTCCCCATAACCGAGTCGCGCGGCATCGTTGTGCTGGTCAACACCCAAAGCCTGTTCATCGTCGCCGATTTCTCCTTCAACCCGGTGCCAAAGCCCGGGCAACGGCTCGCCATTTTTCGAAACGGCCAGCGCGTCGCCGAGGCAAGAACCAGCGCATTCGCCCGCGGCAGCTTCGTTGCTGCAGACATCCTTACCGGCGAAGCCCGGCTCAACGACCAAGTCCGGGCCGAATGACAGCGCACTCCCTCTCAGCAGACGGTCAACAGGAACCAACTTCGCGGATTCTTCAAGACATTTGGCTTCACCGTCTCTGGCCCCTTCATCCCGCCTGTCACCATTTGACCGTTGAATGTTCCGCTTTAAACGTTGCGCGTTTTGCCTTTTGCGTTGAACATCGAGTTGACCGTTGACCGTTTCACCTTCCAACTTTGACGCCAAAACTCGACCGACTCCAACAGCGAGCCTGTCCCCTTGTCACCGAAAATGATCCTCAATCGCGGGACTTCAGCGTACGACCATTGACATGAACGGCTCGACGCGCGCTTGAAGGTAAACAAGTACGCCCACAAGACAGGCCAACGCAATGCTATGGAAAAAGACGTACCGCAAGATCGCCCCTTCACCGCCGAAATAGTTGGTCGCCGTGCTGGCAACAACAATGCTCTGAGCATCGATCATTTTGCCCATGACACCGCCCGAGCTGTTTGCCGAGCACATCAGCACCGGACTGAGTTGAGTTTGTTCAGCCGTGATTTTTTGAAGCCCGCCAAACAGGACATTCGATGCAGTGTCAGAACCGGTGAGCGCAACGCCAAGCCAGCCGAGCAACGTGCCGAAAAACGGGTACCACTCTCCGGTCCGCGCCAGTGCGAGGCCCAATGTCGCATCTGTGCCGGAGTATTTTGTGACGTACCCAATCGCCAGCATGCCCATGATGGTCAGAAGGCTGAACCGGACACGAACAATTGTTCTCCAATAAACACGGAGCATTTGCTGCGGCGTCAGCCCCATCAGACATCCTGATAAAACAGCGGCGAACAGGATGCCGGTGCCGGATGCCGAAAGCCAGTTGAACGAATAAACGGCCTTCTCGGGAGGCGCATCGGCTGGAGCGACCGGCGGCGTGCGTTGCACCACAAGATGCAATCGGGGAACCGGCATATCTATTCTCGTCATGGCGTATTCAATCTGCGTCCGGCCACCAGCGGCGATAACAGTGCGTTCGCCGTTCAGGAAAGTTTTCACTCCCGGCAACCCCCAGAAAAACAGAAAAGCACTCAAAACGATCCATGGCATCCACGCCCGAATTACATCGCTGCCTTTTGGCCGCGGAGGAAGTTTCGGCGGATCAGTTTGAAGACCGTCCGACGCATGTCGGCCAGCGGTCGCCGGTTTCCAATACAGAAGCAGCAACGCTACCGCGCCCATTGAACACACAGATGCAATCACGTCCACCAGCCACGGCCCGTGAAAGTTCGAGACGAGAAACTGCGGAATGGCGAACGCAACACCGGCTGTCAATGCCGCAGGCCAGACATCTCGCACCCCACGCAACCCGGACATCGCCGCAACAACCCAGAACGGAACAATCACCGAAAAAAACGGCAGTTGACGTCCAACCATTGCCGAAAGCTTGTGCAAATCGATCCCGGTTACCGCGTTCAACGCAATAATGGGCGTGCCAAGCGACCCGTAAGCCACCGGCGCCGTATTCGCAATCAACGAAAGCGCTGAAGCTTCAAGTGGTTTGAAGCCCAAGCCCATCAAAATCGCCGCCGTGACAGCCACGGGCGTGCCGAATCCGGCGGCTCCTTCGAAGAATGCACCGAAACAAAACGCAATCACTATGACCTGGATTCGCGGGTCCGGCGCCAGCGTCGCCAGACTCGCCCGCAGCACCTCGAAACGACCCGATTCAACAGTTAGCTGATACAGAAAGATCAGGTTCAGGATGATCCACCCGATTGGGAACAGGCCGTATGCGGCGCCATAAGCCGCAGATGCAAAGGCTACCTGCACGGGCATTCGATAGGCAAAGAGCGCAACAGCCAAAGCCACAGCCAATCCGAGAGCCGCAGCCAAATGAATTCGGATGCGGAACACAGCGATTGCACTCAACAGTACAACAACAGGGAGAGCAGCAACCGAAGTTGAAAGCCAGACATTATTCAGCGGATCATAATGCTGCAACCAGGTCATGGCTTGGATGCCCGAATCCAACCACGTCTCGAGCTCGAAGTCCAGTGCGGAAGCATGCCCCTCCCGCCAATCTCACCCCTGGCCAGACCAAAACAGCCAAATCTTCATTGCGGTGGGTGGCCGGGCAAAGGAAACCGACACTTCGAGTGCGTTTCTCCGTGCCTCGAGATAGCATTCGACCAGCGCGGCTCAGCCCCACACAAACCGGACATGTGGTCCCAACAACGCGTGCCGATTTCTCCCCGCTATTGGTCCCTCATGCGTGGACGTGCGCCCGTTACTCGTAACGCAGCGCCTCTATGGGGTCCAGTTGTGACGCTTTCCACGCAGGATACAGTCCGAACAGGATGCCGACCGCAGCGCTCACGCCAAAGGCGAGTACGATCGAATCAGGCGATGTGAGCGCCGGCCATGTCGTTGTTTCCGAGAACGCATTGAGCACGTCGGGAGTGTAAACGCCGAGCAACACTCCAATCACACCGCCGGTCAGGCTCAACGTAATCGCTTCGGTAAGGAACTGGAGCATGATGTCACGTCCGCGCGCGCCCACCGCCATCCGCACGCCAATCTCGCGCGTGCGTTCGGTCACACTTACAAGCATGATGTTCATCACGCCGATGCCGCCGACCAGCAGTGAAATGCCGGCCACAGCGGCAAGAAGTTGTCGCATGGTGCGGGACGTGGACGTTGCCATGTCGGTAATCTCCTGTTGCGAGCGCACCAGAAAATCGTCGTCGCGCCCGGGTTGGATGCGATGCCTCAGACGAAGGAGATAGGTAATCTGATTTTGGACTTCCGGGACCACAGCGGCACTTGCTGCCTGCACTGTCAGGGACCTGAACGTTGTTGCCCCGGTAAGCCGCCGCATCGCACTCGTGTATGGCACCAGCACAACATCGTCCTGGTCGCTCCCCATCATGGACATCCCCTTTGAAGAAAGCGCGCCAATGACGGTGAACGGTGCGCTCTTGATTCGGATTATTTGGCCGACAGGGTCTGCGTCGCCAAACAAGGTTTGCGCTGTCGTCTTGCCGATGAGAGCAACCTTGTTCGCGCTCCGAATATCCTGTTCGGTGAAATTGACACCGCTGGCCAGTGGCCATGCGCGAATCGCGATGTAATCGGTTCCGACACCGAGCACCTGGGTATTGATGTTCTGGTTGCCGGCCGCGATCTGCGCAACACCGCGCACCTCCGGGCTGACACCTGCAATCCCGGGTATCTCGCGTCGAAGTGCTTCGTAATCTTCCTTTGTGAGAGTTCCTGCGCTGCCGAAACCCATGCCGAATCCGCCACGCGTCACATTGCCGGAGAGAACCAGCAGGACGTTTTGGCCGAGGGTCGCAATCTGCGCTTCGACCTGTGCTTTGGCACCGTTGCCGATGCTCACCATGGCGATGACTGCTCCGACGCCGATGATGATGCCAAGCATGGTCAAAAGCGTGCGGAGCGGGTTGCGCCGTAGAGCGCGCACAGCGACTCTGAATGTTGCCAGAAACATCATATGCCTCAACTGAGATTGATCGCTCGATGCTCCTGCTTGAGCAGTTCGAGCTGGACCGCCGCATCCAGTTGGTCCGTTACAGGCTGATCGCTGATGACGTGACCATCACGCATGACAAGCGTCCGCCGACAATACCGCGCGATGTCCGGCTCATGGGTCACCATGACCACCGTCATGCCGCGCTTGTTGAGCTCCTGAAAAATGCCCATGATCTCGACGCTCGTCACGCTGTCCAAATTCCCCGTCGGCTCGTCCGCCAAAAGAAGCGTCGGGCGATTGACAAGGGCCCGCGCTATCGCAACACGCTGTTGTTGGCCACCTGACAACTGGCTCGGTTGATGATGCGCGCGATCGGCCAACCCAACCATCTCGAGCGCTTGCAGCGCGCGTTCGCGTTGTTCCCGGGTGCGCACCGGCGGGCGGTTGTAAAGCAGCGGCAGCTCGACATTTTCGATCGCCGATGTGCGCGCCAGAAGATTGAACCCCTGAAACACAAAACCAATCTTCTGGTTGCGGATTTCCGCAAGTTCGTCTCTGTTCAGCTCGCTCACATCGATGCCATCAAGCAGGTATCGACCCGATGTCGGTCGATCCAAACAACCGAGGGTGTTCATCAAGGTCGATTTGCCAGAGCCACTTGCGCCCATGATCGCAACAAATTCGCCAGGAGCAATTGACAGTGTGACTCCGCGCACCGCGTGGACCTCGACTTCGCCCGTACGGTACGTTTTTACGAAGTTTTCAAGTTTGACGACGGTCTGCATGTCAGACTCGAGAATCAGCAAATCAACCCTGCTTTGCCCAAGAAACACTCTTCACCGCGGACCACGCATCGGCGGCATCGCCGGCCCAAAAATCCCGCCAGGTCGCATCCCGGTCGTCGTGGTTGACGTTGTCGTGTTCAGCCCGAGAACAACGATGTCGTCCTCATTCAAACCTTCAATTACCTCGGTGTAAGCGCCATCGTTTATGCCGGTCAGGATTTGCACCGGGCGCGGCGTACCCGTCGGCTTGCCATCGGGCCCCTTGTCAAGAACGTAAACCGTCCGCGAAACCGGGCCTTCTTCTGCCTGCCGAGCCGGTGCTGTTCTTCCTGACCCGAAACCGCCTTGCATTCCCATGCCCTGTCCACGGCGCATGCCCATGCCGCCTCCTGCCCCGCCCATTTGTTCGCGCATCCGCGCACGGGCGGCCTCGCGCTGCTCAGGCGTGAGACTGTCCATCCACCGGCGCACCTCTTCAAAACCGTTGGGTGACCGGCCTTCTGCGACCCACGGCGGCGTTGGCGCGGTATTGTCCGGTGAAGCTGATTGCACGATTTGGTTGGTTGACGGATTGTTGGTTCGAGCTTGTGTTGCGGCCAGAGGCATGGACCTCACATTCGTCCGAGCACTCGAACCGGGTGTCTCTTTTGGACGGAACAGGAATGCAGAGGTCGGTATGCGCAGCACTCCGTCGCGCCTTGCGGTGATGATCGAAGCATTGGCAGTCATGCCGGGCCTGAGCTTTAGATCGGGGTTTTCAACATCAACAACCGTCACGTAGTTGACGACGTTTTGGTTTGTGATCGGGGCATAGCGGACCTGCTTGACGAAACCCTCGAACTTGCGCGTTGGAAAGGCATCAACCGTAAACTCAACACGCTGGCCTTCCTCGACACCACCGACATCCGCCTCGGACACCATCGCTTCGATTTGCATCTTCGCGAGGTCATTCGCTATCAGAAACAACGTTGGCGTGTTGAAGCTGGCGGCAACCGTCTGGCCAACATCAACGTTGCGGCTTATCACAATCCCATTCACCGGCGCGGTGATTGTCGTTCGCGACAGCTCGACCCGCGCCCTTTCAACAGCAGCTTCGCGCATCTTCTTTGCCGCCTCGGCCTGATGTAAATCAACGATCGTTTTGTCGTAGTCGGCCTGCGTTATGAGCTGGTTACTGTGCAGCTCTTTGGCGCGCCGGTGGTTAAGTTGTGCCAGTTCAAGCGCAGCCTCGGCATTGGACAACTCGGCTTCGGCCTGCGTAAGGTTTTGCTTGAAAGTCGATGGATCGATCTGCGCAATCACCTGGCCATTGGTGACCGGAGAATTGTAATCGACATAAATCGATTGAATGATCCCCGAGACCTGGCTGCCGACCTGCACGCTCTTCACCGGGCTGATTTGGCCGTTCGCAGTTACGGCTTGCACAACGCTCCCCCGCGTAACCACTGCCGTTCGGTATTCCCGGGCGGGATCGATCGCAGGTTTGCCGCGCTTGTACCAGGCGTAACCCGCACCGGCCAAACCAATCACTACGACGGCCCATACCGGCCACCTTAATCTTGATCTTGCACCCATATGTCAATTCCACTTAATCTCCAAAGTTCAAACCGTTCAGTCACAGTCCCGGACTTTACTTTCATCTGCTGGCGACGAACGCACCGGCTCAGCACAACACGGTAAAACGGTGTTCACCCACCCAACGCAATTCTCGAAAGCGCGTCCATTCGGCTGCACCCGAGCCGCGCTGAGAATCATCGCGGTTCACCCGCCGGAGGTCCGCCAGCCGGCGGCGGTCCGGGCGGAAACGGCCCCGCCTTGTCCCCCGGTGGGCCATGAGGCGGGCCTTCCCCCGGCGGACCGGGAGGCGGGCCACCGGGCTTGTTGCGCTGACGTTTCTTGTGCATTTCTTCGAGCAGCTTCTTCTGATCGGCGGTGAGAAAGTTGGACAGTTCTTTGTCGGTGCTCTGGATGATTTCCTTGACCTCGTTGAATGTTCGTTGATTCACCTCATGAATGCGCCTTGCCGCACTCTCGATCAACGGCGTGATTTGCGCGACCTGTTCCCGGGTTAATTGGAGTTCTTTGGTCAGATCAGACAGGATGTGCCGCGCCATGTCGTTTTTTGTGGGCGGGCGGAACAATGTTTTGCGCGCAAGGCCGTACCCGACAGCGCCGCCGGCTATCACGCCTGTCAGGAACACTGCGCACAGGTAGATGACCGTCTTGTAGCGGTAAAGAGCATTCATTGGACAGATGCAGACCACACGACGGCGTTTGGCATTGACCAGAGGTCTCTCGAAACGCGGTTCACCTCGATGTACGTGGCTGCCACAGCCAACACCATCAGCATCGAGGTCAATGCCAGCCCGCCGCGCAGCATCCGAAACATCGAACCAATGTCCAACTCGTCTCTCGATGCACGCCAGCCGGCAAGAACACGCGCCTCGAATCCCAGCGGCAGTGAAACTTCCGCCGACCGCTCTACACCCGCAGCCGCACGCAACAGCCGCGCCAGTTGTCGATCAAGTCTGCTCATGTTTTGACTCCTGCAAAAGTATGGCCAGGTGCTTTTTCATCCTTTGTCTGGCCCGGAAAGCCCGCACCTTGATTCTGGTCGTGTTCCAACCCGTGATCTGGCGCAATTCATCAAGACTGCGCCCCTCAAGGTGCAACAACGTGATCAGCATCCGATCCTTCGGTTCAAGGCGTTCAAGCAGCTTTTCAACCAATTCTCTTGCGGCGATTTGATGCGAAGCCGGCAGTTCTTCCTCCGACCCGGCCAACTGCCGTACAACCTGTTCCTGCTCTTCGGTCAGGTCCGCCCACCGCAGTTCAGGCCTGATCCGTTCGTGCTGTAGTGCATTGATGCACGTGTTCACCGCCACTCGCGACACCCAATGCTCCAGCGGCACCACACCCGAAAACTGATCCAGTTTTGCGAACACTTTCATCAAGACAATCTGCAGCAGGTCTTCCTCGCTTGTCCGCTGGGGCAGATGAGCGCGCACAATCTTGAGCACCAAAGGAGTCAGGTGCTCGACAAGCAGTCGAGCCGCCGTTTCATCCCCATGGCGCGCACGTTCCACGCAGGCGTGCGCGTCGAAGCCTGCGGACAGCATATCGTTGTTGCATGACGCTCTGCCTAATGATGACAAGCAAAAGAATCTCCGGTTACACTCCGCTCACGGGGCCCTGGCAGTAAATGTCCACCAAAAACAGCAGCGCCTGACCATGCCCAACGTTCACAAGAGCATGCGGAACATCCGCCCGGTAACTCGCCGAGTCGCCACTGTGCAAAACGTCCGAATCACCCCCCGACTCAACCCGCACACGCCCGCGTTGAACCGTTACGAACTCGCGCGTTCCAGCAAAGTGCGGGGCGCTGCGCAGCGCGCCGCCCGGCGGCAGTTGAACCTCGTAAAACTCAACGTCCTTCTCAAGGTTCAACGGCGACAGTGTCCGAATGCGGGCGTTTCTGTCCGATCGGTAATGGTAAGTGCGATCGTCCGCCCGAATAACAACAAGGCGCGAGGCTGACCCGGGCGATTCCAGCAGCTCGCCCAGGGTCATCCCGAAGGCGCGTGCAATCCGCAACGTCACTGCAAGCGTCGGATTCGCCCGCTCGCGCTCGATCTGGCTCAGCATCGAGCGACTCACCCCGCTGATCCGCGCAAGGGTTTCAAGCGACCAGTCGCGAGTCGATCGCAAATGCCGGACGCGGCGCCCGAGGTGCCTTGTGAGCGTCTCCGGCGGTTGCCCTGCCGTATCCGCCTGTTGAACCGACGTTTTTTCGTTCTCGTTCATTATATTGGAAAAAAGTCTTGCATATTGGAACCGATCAGGTACCCTTTCGGTCGTTAGTTGAACGATATACGATCGAACCATGAAAGAAAAACCGTCATCCGGCAAGCAACAAAGCGCCAGTCCAAGGCGCCCAAACGGCCCGGCATCACGTGCGGGTCAACCAATCCCGGCCACGATGAAGGCTCTCGTTAAAAAGGAAGCCAAACCCGGTCTCTGGCTCGAAGAAGTGCCCGTGCCGTCCATAGGCATAAACGATGTGCTGATCAAAGTCGATCGCACGGGCATATGCGGAACCGACCTGCACATCTACAAGTGGGATGCATGGGCGCAAAAGACAATCCCCGTTCCCATGGTCGTCGGACACGAGTTCGTCGGTGAAGTGGTCGCTGTCGGAGACAACGTTGCTGATTTTTTCCCGGGAGACGTTGTGAGCGCCGAGGGCCACGTCGTTTGCGGCAGATGCAGAAACTGTCTTGCGGGGCGGCGGCACCTGTGCAAGGACACAACCGGGATCGGGGTGAACCGGCCCGGCGCATTTGCAGAGTACATTTCGGTGCCCATGACCAACGTGTGGCATCACCGGGAGGGAATCGACCGTGACATTGCGGCGATATTCGACCCGTTTGGCAACGCGGTGCACACCGCACTGTCGTTTCCCGTCCTCGGTGAAGACGTCCTCATCACAGGCGCAGGGCCGATTGGGATCATGGCGGCTGCTGTTGCCAGACACGCCGGCGCGCGTTACGTGGTGATCACAGATATGAACGATTACAGGCTGGAACTGGCAAGGCGGGTCGGCGTAACGCGTGCCGTGGACGTCCGGAAAACGAAACTGCGCGATGTCCAGGCAGAGCTGGGAATGAAAGAAGGATTCGACGTCGGACTGGAAATGTCCGGCAGTCCAGCGGCATTTCGCGACATGTTGGACAATGTGTGTCACGGAGCAAAAATCGCCATGCTGGGTATTCCCCCCGAGTCCATGGCGATTGATTGGAATCGTATCATTTTCAATTCGCTCACCATCAAAGGCATTTACGGCAGGGAAATGTACGAGACATGGTACAAGATGACCGTCATGCTCGAAAGCGGCCTGGACATTCGCCCTGTGATAACGCACCGTTTTCCATTCGCCGACTACGAAAAGGGGTTTGAAGTGATGTTATCGGGGCAATCCGGCAAGGTCATTCTGTATTGGCAATAACGCGGCTCAAAAGCAACCAGCACAGGTCCGCCTGATGAAAACGCGCGGGTCTTGCCGGAACGCCAAACCGGAAACCTCGCGGAAATGACGCTTGGTGACAATTAATCGGCAAAGTGTAGAATCTCGACATTATGATCGGGAAATTCCGAGAACATTTGTTGCAGCAGCTTGATGCGATCAAACAGGCCGGCACGTGGAAAAGCGAACGAATAATCGCTTCACCACAAAGCACGCGAATCAAGCTTGCAGATGGACGGGAGGTCTTGAACCTCTGCGCGAACAACTACCTCGGCCTGGCCCAGCATCCGGACGTCGTCGCCGCTGCAAAAAAGGCCCTGGACGACTGGGGTTACGGGTTGGCGTCGGTGCGGTTCATTTGTGGAACCCAGGCTGTTCACAAGCAGTTGGAACAACGGCTCACCGAGTTCCTCGGCACAGAGGACACGATACTTTATTCCTCTTGCTGGGATGCGAACGGCGGCGTGTTTGAGACTTTGCTCGGCCCCGAAGACGCCGTGATTTCAGATGAACTCAATCATGCCAGCATCATCGATGGCATCAGACTCTGCAAAGCCCAACGGTTTCGGTACAAGAACAACGATCTGAATGATCTCGCCGCGCGGTTGCAAGAGGCCCGCGCCGCAAGGTTCAGGCTCATAGTGACCGACGGTGTGTTTTCAATGGACGGCAGCATCGCGCGCCTCGATGGCATTTGCGACCTTGCCGATCGCCATGACGCGCTTGTCATGATCGACGATTCACACGCCGTCGGATTCATGGGAAAACGCGGACGTGGTACACACGAACACCTCGGAGTGATGGGACGAATCGACATCATAACCGGCACGCTCGGCAAAGCGCTGGGAGGCGCAAGCGGCGGCTACGCCAGTGGCCGAAAGGAAATAATCGAGCTGCTGCGCCAAAGATCCCGCCCGTATCTGTTTTCCAACACACTCGCACCACCCATCGCCGCCGCCTCGATCAAGGTTCTTGACCTGCTTTCCAGCTCGACAGAACTCCGCGACCGGCTCGAAGCCAACACGCGGTTTTTCCGAGAAGGACTCGAACGTCTCGGATTCAATGTCCTGCCAGGCACACACCCGATTACACCGATCATGCTTGGTGACGCAGCGCTGGCGACCCGTTTCGCCGACGCAATGCTGAACGAAGGCGTTTACGTGATCGGGTTTTCGTATCCGGTCGTTCCGCAGGGCAAAGCGCGAATCAGAACCCAGATTTCGGCGCTTCACTCGAGAGCAGATTTGGAGTTCGCCCTGAACGCGTTTGCAAGGACAAAGAAGAAGCTGGCTGTCTGACAAACTGCGAGCCCGGAAATCTCTCAGCGCGGCGCAGCCGCAACCGAACGCTCGAGGCGTAACCATTGCGCTGGTTGCAGGAATAGCGCTCCGTCGCACCGCGCTGATTCGCTAATCCGTAATTTCTGCGCAGGTTTTCCAATATGGTGCTCCGGTGAGATTCCCGACTCAACGTTTGCGGCGCTGGGCGAGGACGGCGGCGACTATGATCACGCCTGTGAGCATCAAACGGCTTGCTTCAGGCACGGCGTTGATGCTCAGTATTTTCTCGAGGTACCCGATCGTCAGAGTACCCAACAGCGTCAGCCCAATGCCACCCCGTCCGCCTGTGAGCGTTGTACCGCCAATCACAACTATGGCTATTGCTGTCAGTTCGTAGCCCGTTCCGGTCTCAGGATCGCCTTGTTGTTCCTGTGCAGCCTGACACATGCCGGCCACACCGGCCAGCAACCCGCTCGCAACATAAGAAAGAATCTTCGTGCTCGTCACCGGCACACCTGAAAGTCTGGCGGCTTCCTCGTTGCCGCCGATGGCGTACAAATGTGTGCCCCACCTGTGCCTCGCAAGAAGAATCCACGTGAGAACTGCGCAGACAATGAATATTACCGTTACGACGGACAGATTACCGTCCAGTATGCGGCTGTCTATGAACCTGAACACTGCCGGAACATCCACGTATCGGAATGTCCCATCTGGGTTCTTCACTGCGGTTGAAACCTTGGTGCCGCCCGAAATTGTTTTTGCCAGTCCCCGCGCAAAAACCATCATGGCCAGCGTTGCCACAAACGGCTGTATGCGGAACCCCGCCGTTATCGTGCCGGCAAGACCGCCGCACATCGCTCCCAGCAACAAACACACAGGCACAGAAACCCATGGTTGCCATCCCCAATGAATGCTCATCAATGAGAATGTCACCGACACAAGGGCAAGCACGCTGCCCACGCCAAGGTCTATCCCGCCGCCGATTATCACCAGAGTCATCCCGCATGCCAGCAACCCAAATACCGACGCCTGCCTCAGCGCGTCGCGGTGTGTTCCAATTATGCCGAATGCTCCTTCGGCGCTGAAAACCACGCCAAGCAGAAAAACAAGCACCAGAGCCAGTATTGCTCTGCACACAGGCAAATTCAGCCAGCTCGCCACACCACGCGCTTCACGTCCCGCCCGGGCTGCAATCGCAACACCAATTATTGCGCCGACGTAGAAAACGACTTTGACCGCTGTAAGCGCGTGGCAGTGGAAAAAGTTCGCAGCCAGACCGAGCATCGAGCCGATGCCGGGCAGACCCGATGTCGCCGTCTGCATCCTCTGATCAAGGTCGCCAAACCCGACCCAAACCTCAGCCGCGAACAGAACAATCAGAATGAGCAGTGAGACAAGAAAAACAGCCAGCCCCACCTTTGCGCGGGCTGACCCGGGCGAATTTTGATTCTGATTTGGCATTAATCATCATCCTCTGTTTGCCATCTGCCTGCCCATGGCAGCGGCCAAAACACGCTCCGGCGTTGCCGCTGACCTGTCGAATTCGGCAGTGACCGTGCCGCGGTGCAACACAACAATCCTGTCACTCATTGCAAGCAGTTCGGGCAGTTCCGACGTGATAAGCAAGATTGCGAGCCCTTGCCGCGTGAGAACGTCCATGAGCTGGTAAACTTCACGCTTGGCACCTACGTCAATCCCGCGAGTCGGTTCGTCGAGCAGCAAAAGCCGCGGTTCGGTTTGAAGCCATTTTGCCAACACAACCTTCTGTTGGTTCCCACCCGAGAGCCATTCGACTTCCATGTCAAGCGATGCTGCCCGGAGCGAAACACGTTCGCATAATCCGGCCGTGATGGACCGCTCGAGGGCGGGCCGCCGCCATCCCATTGGCGAAATCCTCCGCAACCCGGCAAGTGTCACATTGGCAATCACCGACATTGACAGCACAAGTCCGGTCGCTTTGCGGTCGTTGGTAAGCAGAGCAACGCCCTGCGAAATGGCGGCCGACGGCGATTGAATTCGCAGCGGCTTGCCATCCAGCAATGCTTCGCCCCGAACATTCTCACCGTAAGCACCAAACAGGCCCATGAAAAGCTCGCTTGCACCTGACCCCTGCAATCCCCCAATGCCGACGATTTCGCCCGCCCTGACGACAAGGTCAATGTTTTCGACCGGCGGTCGCAGTTGGCCGCGCATGGGCAACACGGTGAAACCGCGCAACCTCAACCGTTCATCGCCGGGCGTTGCCGCGTGCCGGGGAAATTGCTCTTCAATTTCACGTCCGACCAACCACTGAATCAAACGCGCAGGCGGCAAATCCGAAGCCGGCGCAGTCCCAACATGCTCGCCGTCTCTGAGCACGGTGATTCTGTCTGCAATGCGCTGAATCTCCTCCATCTTGTGCGTTATATATACGATGCCGCAACCGCGTCGTTTCAGGTCGTTGACAAGATCAAACAGTTTTTCGACCTCGGGCGCGTTCAACGCCGATGTGGGTTCGTCCATCACAATGACACGTGCATTTCGCGCGAGCGCCTTTGCAATTTCCGTCAACTGCTGCAGCGCGAGCGGCAGGTCTTCAACGCGTGATTCCACCGGAATTTCAATGCCGAGCTGGTCGAGAAGCCGTTGTGCGCGACGGCGCTGTTCGTCGTGGTTTACAAAGCCCCTTTTCGCAATTGACCGCCCAAGGAACACGTTGTCGGCCACGGTCATTGTGGGAACAAGCGACAGTTCCTGGTAAATCACAGCCACGCCGAGCGCCGCCGCATCGGAGGGCGATTTCGGTCGGACCGGACGCCCTTGAATCCGGATTTCCCCGTCGAATTCGGTGTGCACACCGCCGAGTATCTTGATCAGGGTGCTCTTTCCGGCGCCGTTTTCTCCGGCCAGAACAAGCACTTCACCCGCGCGGATTTCCAGATCAACATTGCGCAGAACCTGGTTGGTGCCGAACTTTTTCGAAATTCGAACCATCCGAACCAGGGGTTCGTTGTCAGTGTCGTGCGCATCTGTTACTTGCGAACGGGGTGACATTGGCGCGCATGCTAGTGCCGGTCAGGTCAAAAGACCAAACCATTTTTCTTGCTTGTTTGAAGCGATGCGAATTCGCACTCTATTGTCGTTGGGCGGACCCGGCACAGCGGAACCATTGATCATCCAGCGCCGTGTCTGCGATCGAGTGCGATGTTTGGGCGTGAAAAAAAACATGGCGATCACAGGTATTACCTGCTACCGGGCATGGGGCGCAGCAACAGGCGCCACCGCCGTCGCGTGCAAAGGGTGGCAATCATTTTCGGGATTCTTGTGTCAGGCCTTGTCGCGGTTCTGCTCTATTACCTGAACAGTCGATAAACCATCGACCGCGCGCCTCAAAAAATCGCGCCTCACAAACCTGATGTTTCCGGCCAAAAGAGCGCTCGCACAAGGTCAAGCCACGAGATTTTGGTCTGCTCGGTTTCGACTTCTCTCTTGATTGCTTCGAAATCAAGGACGGGCGGCGGTGGCGACAATACGATGTCGGCATTCTCAGAGACGCGCTGAAGACCGAGCGAACCATCGCCGCTTACGGTAACAATCCACCGTCCCTCATCAAGACGTCGGTAAACCGCCTTGCCCACAGCAGTGGTATTCGTGTCCCAGTTTATCCCGGCAAGGCTCGGATCAATCAACGTTCCAGCCTCCGGCGGTGTGGTGGAATCAAACACACGCCGAATCCAGAGACGTCCGTCCAGTACAACATAATCCACGTACACTTCCTTGTCCGGACGGCACGAAGTGGGAAATTCCCGGGTTATGCCATCGGCCGTGCGCACAGCGACCATCACATTGGTTCCCCTGACGCGCAATTCAGTGACAGCGGTGCGGCTGATCGCGCGGTTGTACTCCTTGCGCAGCCGTTCGTAATCAGCCGCCACGGTCTCGAGTCTTTTGGCGTAAATGCGGGCGCCAACCCGCGCGCGCCCGAAAGCCCAAAGCGCAATCAAAGTCGCGCAAACAATCGCTATCAACAGCGCAATCTCCAACCACGCCCTCAATTGCTTGGTAATGCTTTCCATTCCAATATTTCCAGCTTGGCCACCAACCCGTGTAAACCCACCGATGCCGCGAAACAGTCCCACGGCAGCGATTGTTCATGACAAATGTCTTGCCTGTCCCGTTGTGCAACTGTGAGCATGGCCGCCGACCACAAATCGTTCAAGACTTTTGCCTTCGAACTGTTTGTCCGTTGATCCGGCTCACATCTCCCCCAAGGCGACGAACTCGCCCCTTTCAGCGCGGCGCGACACAGCGATATTCCAGCAATCAACGCAGTTGTTACGCCTCGCGCATTTGGTTGCGGCTGCGCCGCGCTGCAAGATTTCCCCGCGAGGTCGCGTCTGCGGCAGATCGGCGTGCGGTGTTATGGCGCGCAACGCGCTCTCACCGTTTTCGACGGCTGGCTCGCCTCGCTAAAGTTTCGCGGCAACGCTCTTGAGATGTTTAATCGATCGTTCGGCTTGGTCGATGGTGCCACATTCGACTGAAAGAACGATATCGCGCTTGGCCTGTTTGCAGAGACGAATAACGCGCGCCCAGTCAATTACACCATCGCCACACGCACAACCGACCGGAGTGCCAGTGACTTTGCCGCGCTCGGCCTTGCTGTGTTCGATCGATATGTCTTTCGCATGCAGGTGAACCAGACGACCAACCACACGGCGCAGCCATTGGTACGGATCTTGTCCGGCGAGGAACGAATTACCGGTGTCGAAATTGATGCCGATGACAGGGCTTTTGACGAGGCGGTAAATCCGATCCAGTCCGTCAGGGGTCTTGCTGTACTGCTGATGGCATTCGAGGCCGATCAGAATGCCGCGGGGTTCTGCGACTTTTGCGGCTTCCATCAGCGTGTAACGCATCAGGACGAAATCCTCCTCTTCGGTTGTCCATGGTTGTTTTGGGCCTTCGTCGGTGTTGACCACGGGCGCGCCGCATTCTGCAGCGAAGCGGATGGCCTGTTTCAAGTACTCGACGCCGATTTCGGGTTTGGTGAGCGGGGTGTGAGCGGAGAGGCCGGACAGCTTGACGCCGGCCTTTTCGCAAGCGCGTTTTATGCGCAACGGATCATCCAGCATTGAAACGCTGTGGAAATAGCCGGCTTCGCTCAGCAGCTCACGTCCGAGGTGGACCATTGGTTCGACGTGTGTGTAACCAAGTTCGGCGGCTTTTGCCACGCCCCATTCAAAAGATTTGTCGGCATGCCGCACGAACTCCATGTTAACGCCAAAGAAGATTTTGCCCATATGCTGGAAAGAGTTTAGTTGGACTCAGCATTCCGGGCAAGGCGTAGTTTTCGCACGGACTTATCAATGGTCAGGTGTGCATGTTCTGTAAATTCGAGAAAGTCGTGCAAATATGGGGACAGACACGATGTTTGGGGGGGCCGGCCGAGCAAATAGAGGGACAGACACGATACTTGGCCCATATATATGCAGACAGACACGGTGTCGGTATACCGATCAGGAACGTTTCACGTTGAACGTTCCTGATCGGTATGTCGGACATCGTGCCGGTCCCCATATCTGGTCCCGGGCAGGTTGTCCAACGTAACACTTCGAAGACAGCACTGTGGTGACCGCACTACTCGCTGCCAGAGAAGCAGATACTGACAAACTGAGCAAACTGGCAGTCTGAAAATCTTCGCAAATATGATCGATTTGTCAGTATGAGTATTCAGCGCGGCGCATCGCCAAACAAACACTCACGTTGAGATAAACGCTTTCGTTGCAAGCTCGGCGCTCCGCCACACCACCCCCCAAAACTGTGTTGTCTGCCCTAACCCCGGGGCACCCGCTCCAAACTCGCTTCTTGCCACAAACCCTTCCGCCACCCATTTTTCTGCCACCGTTATTTCTGCCTACGATATTCCTGCCTCCAATGTTTCTGCCTCTCGATCTTTCTGCACTGACACGGCTGGGACCGAAACACAGGCCTCCCACGCAACCGGACCAGATTCGCTATTGCAATTTAATCCGGTTCAGTGCATCTTCACGGCGCTTGAGGTCGGGGCGTAGCGTAGCCTGGCTAGCGCGCTTGTTTCGGGTACAAGAGGTCGTGAGTTCAAATCTCACCGCCCCGACCAAACATCAACAAGCCATTCGCAGCGTTTTGGAAAGCCGTATTCCTCTCGGTAACAATCAAGACAACACTCGCGGCTCTTGCACAGCCAACAGAAACTGCCCCGTGAACCTCACAAAAGGCAACAAGTCCACGCCCACTGCAGCGTCTGGCAGCTCAGCGGCGGCGCAGCCGCAACCGAATACGCGAGGCGTAACAATTGCGCTGGTTGCAGGTATGCCGCTGTCTCGCGCCGCGCTGACCGAAGCGACTTCGTCGCCCACGGGGGAGGATGTGAGTGAGATCATCGGGCGGACAGTTCGCAGGCAAAAGCCTCGCACCACGCGCCGGTCTGCGATTTCCGCGCAGATTATCCAATACTATACTCCAAAGGCCGTACTGTGGTGACCACAGTGCTCGCGGCGAGAGAAGCAGATACGGACAAATTGAGCAAACGCGCAATCTGAAAATCTTCGCAAATATGATCGATTTCTCACTATAGTTATGCAGTGCCCCCTCAAGTGCATCACCGAACCTTGTTGATAATCGCCCGACCCAACATGCAGAGAAAAGAACCGAGATGAACACATACGCACCTGGAAGCCAGCGAAACGATTTGGACAGAATCCCGGTCCCACATGCGGCTGTCCACGTCTTTGTCTGGGCGGCCATGGCGGTGTTGGTGTTGACGTTGATCGCATTGTCGCAGGCCGGCCGAGGTCGAAAACTCTGGGCCGGCTGGCGGGAAAGCCCCGAGTTGCGGCGCCCCGTTTACACAGAACGAATTCGAGCGGATGATGTATTTCGCACAAGGGCCAACACATGGTCCAACTTGGCCTACGTTCTGGTGGGCCTTTACGCCATTGGATTCGGCTGGCACGACCGGCGTCGCAAGTTTGCCGCTGAAGACGGCTATGTGCGATACACGCCCGCGATGAGTTTCCTGTTTGGCGTGGCATGCTGTTATTTGGGCGTGGGCAGCGGGCTGTTTCATGCCTCGCTCACCCGCTGGGCACAACAACTCGATGTCGCTGCGATGTACGCGCCGCTCGTAGCCCTCATTGCAATGAGCATGGGACGGTGGCGTCCGGTTATCAGACCGGGATCAAAAGGGCTGGCCATCGCCACATGGCCGATACTGACCGCGTTGGCATTGGTGACATGGTTTCTGCTTTACCGCTACAAATGGTCGATGTCGTCGCGGGTGGTGTTGCCCGTTCTCATAGTGGCTGTTGGCGGCTGCGCATTGTTGGACCAACTTCAGGCGCGCCGGCGGCTGTCGGTGCACTGGCTGGGTTTGGCTGGCGCAATGTTGGTGTTGGGGGTGATCTGTCGGCAACTGGATGTGGCCGGGCGATTCAGCGGACCGGACTCATGGCTGCAAGGCCATCTCTTTTGGCATATCTTCACGAGCGCTTCGCTGGGGTGCATGTACCTCTACCATCGCTCGGAGATTTCGTGAAAGCATCTGATCATCAACGTGGTACTCCCGCCCCGAATCGAACGGGGATCAACGGTTTAGGAAACCGCCGCTCTGTCCATTTGAGCTACGGGAGCGCGCCCCACAATACTGCACTACACAACGCCCCTCGGCAAGCGCCTTGTAGTACCATATTCGAAAATTCGAAAATCTGCGCAAAAATTGAAAATCAGCGGATCGTTCGAGGATCTTGCCTCCAAACCGTTCGGCCATTGATCCCACATCTCATCTCTCCCGTCGGCGACAAAGTAGCTTGGCCGAGGACGTCAGTCCGCGGGAAGTTTGCCGCCGACCGACGTCGGCGGCTACGGTCGGCGACCACGAGAACCAACCCGCGACAGAGCACCGATCTTGCGACGGACGCCTTACCTTTCCGCGAGCCTTCGGTTGCGGCTGCGCCGCGCCGAGTCAAATCCAGCGGACAAGCTGGTCAAGGTCCTTGCGGCGTGATCGCGGCGGCAAACCTGCTCCAGGATCGCGCGGATATCCAATCGTAATCACAACAACAGGTCGCACTGACCGCGGCCAGCCAACTATCCCGGCAATCACCCGCGGCTTGATCCATCCAATCCAGCATGTCCCAAGGCCCAGTTCGGTCGCCGCCAACACAAGATGTTCCCCTGCAATGCCTATGTCCACCCAGGGATAGTCCACGCCCGAAACCGTCGGCGCCAGCCGATGCGTCACAAAAGAACGTTCCATTCCAATCACCACGTGAACTGGCGCGTCCAGGGCCCACGTCATTCTCGCACCCGGCAGGAAACCCTCCTCAACAATGCGCCGCCGTGCTTCCGGATCGCGCACGACGGCAAACCGCCACGGCTGTTGATTGCACGCCGATGGTGCCAGCCGCGCGGCTTCGAGAATCTGAAGGATATGAGACTCCGGAACCGGATCCGGTTTGTAGGCTCGACAGCTCACCCGTCGCGCAATCAGGTCAATCAACCCCCCAGCCCGATCGGTGGACGAACCATCGGCGGTCCGCTGGTTCTCCACGTTGCCATCTTGGTGAAGTTGCGTTGTCATCGTCGGTTCTCCTGTTCTTGAATGCCCGTGGCTCTGCGATTCTGGTTGCCGAGCGCCGCGTCTTGAACGCCACTGTTCCCGCTTCCTAAAAACCGGATAGTGACACGGAAAAAACAGCATGCCAAGCACAGCGACAAAACAATCGACTGCACTGCCGATACAGCTCACAACCTGGGAATCTCACCGGGTCGAAAGCATGAGCGTGGCGGGAGCGTGGCGGTCGGTGAAATCTCCGGGCCGAACTCGAAGGGGCGTATCAATTGACAAGCACGACAGGTTTCCAAAGGCGGCAATGAAAGTGCCAACACAGGCTGTTCGTGACTGACCGCGCGCGACCGACTACAGTGTTCGCATGAAATCGATCCTTGCCCTTGTGTTTGTTGGCGCTGGTTGTGCGATTCCTGCCGCGACTGCTGATCAGGCCGGCCGACAACATCCCGAAAACGAGTTGCACGCTCGACCGGCAGTTCAAATCACCGTTGGTGTCCAGAACGCGGATATCATCGGCACTGACAATCGCGCGCTTCAAGCGGCGGTGGATTACGTGGCCAACCTCGGCGGCGGCGTGGTAACAATCGGCCCGGGCGAATACCTGATGCGCGATTCGCTCCATCTTCGCAGTCGGGTCACAGTCCGGGGATTCGGGGCAAGAACCATGCTCAAGAAAGATCGCGAGGTTCGTTCTCCACTGGTTGCTGACGGCGACTTTGGCGAGGCTGCAATTACGGTATCGGACATCGCGGGGTTCGAAATCGGACGGGGCGTGTATGTGGCGTCAAAAACGCAACGTTACTTTCACGGCGTGTGCGCAACCATTCTCAACGCCCGCTCGAACTATTTCACACTCAGCCGTCCCATGAACGCCGATATCATGGTTGCCGAAGGCGGATTTGCCGCGACAGTTTTCCCGGTCGTCAGCGGTTACAATTTGCAGGACGCGCGTGTTGAGGGGCTGACGATCGACGGCAACAAGACCGAGAACCCGACCAAGGTTGACGGCTGCCGGGCGGCAGGCATTTTTTTGTACCGCGGTGACAATTGTGAAATCAGGGACTGCGTCGTGCGCGATTACAACGGCGACGGCATCAGCTTTCAGCAATCCAACGATGTGAAAGTAGAATCGTGTGTCGTAGAAAGGTGTGCCGGCCTCGGCTTGCATCCGGGAAGCGGCTCACAACGTCCAACGATCAAGGGCTGTCGCGCAATTGGCAACGACGAGGACGGGCTTTTCTTTTGCTGGCGTGTACGGGGTGGTTTGGCGGAGGGGAACGTGCTGGAAAACAACGGGGGCTACGGGATGTCGATCGGCCACAAGGACAGCGACAATGTGGTGCGCAACAACACAATTATTGGAAACAAGCGGGGCGGTGTTTATTGGCGGGCCGAGCAGGAACCCATGGCAGCTCACCGCGTCAGGTTCGAAAATAATGTCGTTCGGGACAATCACGGCTGGGGCATTTTCATCGATGGCGTAACGCACGGGACAATCATTCGCAGCAATGTCATCGAAGACACCAGCGTCGGACTGCAACATATCGGCATTCGAATTGGCAAGCGTGTGGGTGAAGTTGTGCTGGAGGGCAACACCGTCCGAGCTTCAACCCGGCTTCTGGACGAACGCGAGCAACAGCCATGATCGCTCCACGCGGCGCGGTCGCAACCGAAAGATCGAGGCCGGATAAAGGCGTTCGTTGCGAGCTCGGCGCTTTGCGGCGCGGCGCTACATTCGACGGCAACACTCATTGGCCGATTGAAAGAGAAGTTTTGGTTTCCACCCGTCGCCCCCGCGATGAAAGCATGTTCTTGACATGCACGTTGGGCTCGCCCAACAGTTTCAAAGTTCGCCCGGCCGGTGTTGGCGTCAGCGGGTTCGACGACTTCGGCAGGCCGGCCGGTTTAAAACCTTGCAAATCGCTTACAATGAAACCTTCCGTTGTGTTGTCCAAACCGTTCCCAACCGGCAACCGCGATCGGGAGCATGATCGTTCTCAATCGCATCCACACGGTGACCGATCCTACGACCGCTTTCCATCACGCAATCCAGTCCGGACTGCGTGTGTTCTCGTCTTGGCAGTCACGCTGCGCTGGTTTGCAAGCCCGAGTACAGTTGCACAACTACCGGACGGTGTCGCCACGGGAAGTTTCGTTGATGTTGCCCCATGGGGCGAGATGATCACCTCGAACAGCGGACAAGAGCTCGTGCTTTGGTGGGAAGACCCTCGCGATATTCATCGCGTGTCGGTCACATTTGCCGAACAACCCAAGTCGCCAAGTCCGATCAAACTCCAATGGTGGCAATCACAGTGGCCGCATCATCGAATTCCGCGCGACCGTCCCTCGGGCGCAGGTGAATCCGGCTGGGCACATATCGGGGATTTGTACCAGGGACGTTGGATTGACGCCGACGGCGAATGGAAAACCGACGGCGCAACCTGGACTTTCACTTTCAATCCCGTCAATTCAAAGGAGTTTCCAAACCTTGGTGATTTCGACGCCACTTACCGCACAACAATGAAACTCCGGATCACACTCTCAACCCCAGATTGCAAGGTCAGCCAACTCCGCGCTTTCACAGATTCAACATGGCAAAACGCCCCGTTCGAGGTCTGTTGGGACACGACCCGGTTCAATGGCGCACCTTGCGACGCCAAAGTCGAGGTCTTCAACGGATACGCGCACCACCTCGTTGTGCTCGCAAAGGACAAACCGATATCGCCCGGCCCGGATGGGCGTTACGAAGCCGCTGCACGTTCAACAGCCGACCGATTTCGCGCCGAAGTCTGGTTCACTCGGAGTCCGAATCAGAACACTTTCGATGACACCGTGGTGACCGTTCGCACACCGGACCGGAGTTTCAGTTTTGGTCCTGCAACGCTGGTGGATGGCAAAACCGTTTTCTCGCCGTACATCGGCGTGCTCGTCAAAGCCGGCACGCGCTCAGAACCTGCGAGTTACGCCGACGCCGAAGCTCTCTGGAAAACCGCGCCTGAAAAACCGCTGTACACCCGCGTGTTTGATCAGCCCGAGCAAAGCCTTGCCCGCGCTTTCGCAGAACAACCGCCAAGACCGGGCCGAATTTACCTGCCAGTTGGCACGGCCGGCGGTCGCCAGCGTTTCGGAGTAAATGCCGATGGCTCGGTTTTCTGCGTCAACGACCGAATCGATCAACCGCGCGGCAAAGACACCGACAGACGCAAATGGGGCGGAAACAGATTGACGTACAAGTTCAACTTCCCTTCAAACCCTGACTCGAGACGAATCGAAGACGAGTGTCTGCCGATCATCCACACACAGTGGGAACGCAACGGGATCAAATACACACAGACTGCGTTTGCCACGCGGCTCGCCCCCGGCAGCCTCGGTTTCCCTGACATGCAGGCCGACGACACAACCGTTCTTATGATGCGCATCAGCGTCGAGAACGTGACCTCCGATGAACAGCCCGCTGCCGTCGTGCTCGGTCTGTCCGCAGACGGCAAAACACTGCCCCTTGTTGAACGAGAAGGCCTCATATACGCCAAAACCGGCCGAGAAAACCTGTTAAGAGCCGCATACCATGTTCGCACAGAAGCCAACGTCACCACAGAAAAGGGACAAATCGTATGGTCGGGCGACCTCCCTGCCGGCCAGAGCGCCCATCTCGTGCTGAAAATACCGTTCATCACACTGGATCGACCGGAGGAAATCGACCGCCTGCGCGATTTGAGTTTCGAGGGCGAGTTTCAGCGGGTGAAATCGTTCTGGGCGAACCTTGCCGATGCCAGCGCCCAAATTCGCACCCCGGTGCCCGAGATCAACCGGTTCTATCGCGCGCACGTTTCCCATCTGTTCATCAACTGCGGGCGCGAGGTCGGCGCCGACCGGTTGGCCGCGCGAGTCGGCAGTTTTTCCTACGGCGTTTTTGGGAATGAATCGTGCATGATGATCACCGACCTTGACCGGCGCGGATTCCACGCCGACGCGGAACGATGTCTCGAAACATTTCTACACTACCAGGGAACGGTCGCGCTCCCCGGCGATTACTCCACAAAAGACGGTGTGTTCAACGGCGCAAACGGATGGGAGTCCGGCGGCTACAATCAACACCACGGATGGATTCTCTGGGCAATGGGCGAGCACTACTGGTACAGCGGTGACAAAGCATGGCTGCAGCGCAACGCACCCAAACTGCTCAAAGCCTGCAACTGGATCAGCCGCGAACGGTCAAGGACCAAAAACTTCGATGGCGCCCGGAGCATCGAACGCGGCCTGCTCCCGCCAGGATCGCTCGAGGACATCGGCGACTGGCGCGTGTGGATGTCCAACAACGTCTTCAGTTGGTGGGGAATGGACTCGATCGCGCGCGCTTTGGCCGACATCAACCACCCCGAAGCCGCCGCCCTTCAAGCTGAAGCCGACGCCTACCGCCGCGACATACTAAGCGCATTTCGCGAAGCCTCAGTGCGCGCGCCTCTCGTCCCGTTGCGTGACGGTTCATGGATTCCACAAATCCCATCAGAAGTTCACCGCCGCGGACGAACCTTCGGCTGGATAACCGTCACTCTCGAGGGCTCGATATACCTCTTGCGCACAGGACTAATCGCCCCCGACGATCCAATGGCTGTCAATATCATGCAAGATTTCGAGGACAACCTTTACCTGTCCGATCGATACGGGTATTCGTGGACAAAGCACGGCGCGCAATGGTTCAGCCGCGGTGGAATCTCGATGCAACCCAATCTTCTCTGCTCCCCGCATCCTTATCTGATGCGCGATGAGATAAAGCACTATTTGCGCGCTTACTTCAACGCGTTTGCATCGTGCTATTATCCAGACACGCAAATGATGTGCGAACATCCGCTGCCGGACCTCGGCGATTTCCGCGGCGACCATTACAAGTCCAGCGACGAGTCAAACTCGACCTACTGGCTGCGCATGATGTTCATCGATGACGAACGCGGCGATGATCTTCGCCTTGGAATGGCCATCCCGCGTGCATGGCTGGCCGACGGTTGCCAACCTCAAATCGAACGCTCAGCAACGCATTTCGGTCCCATGAGCCTCCGGTTCATCTCCCAGGCAGCCGACGGCAAAATCACGGCTCAAATCGATCCGCCAAAACGCCGTGCACCAAACAGGATTCTCCTCCGGTTCCGCCATCCGGAAGCCAAACCCATTCGCCGCGTGCAGGTGAATGGACAGCCCTGGGACAAAGTCAATGTGGAAAAAGAATGGGTCGAACTGCCCCAACTTGATGGCCCTGCAACCGTCGTCGCGTTCTATTGACCCGGTCACGCAAACCGTGCCGCACGTCGAGCACTGCACAAAGTAGGTCGAACAGTACCCGCGCTTTGCGCGCCAACCGCACAGCAAAGGGACCGTGAGCTGTACCCTGTTTAACTATATTGAGAAATCGATCATTTTCGTGAGGATTCTCAGGCTCCGACTTTGCTCAGTCTGTCACCAGAGTGCGGCCTTTGGAGTATAACATTGGATGATCTGCGCAGAAATCGCAGATTGCCGGATCGATCGAGACTTTTGTCGCCAAACTGTCAGGACACTGATCCCAATCTCGGCTCTCCGCGGGCGGCCAGGTGGCCCCGAGGCGCACGGCATGGCAAAGCACTGAACTTGGAACGGACGTCTCTATCTCGCCTCGATGATCCGATTACGGCTGGGCCGCAGTGCGAGATGGCCCGGTGAGATTCTCAAGCGCGGCTAACGTTCCTCGAGCATCTGTGATGGCAGGCCGGTTTCCCATGTCTTTGGAGCATTCCATGGGCGCTCGGAAAGATTGTCAGGATCATCGGTTGTCGCGCAGCCGGACAAAAAAAGGGCGATCACCGCCAGTATCAGAGCCGAGACTATTGACCGAATCGACAGCACTCTGAACCTCAGTTCATTACGATATCGCCCTCGTTGACTTCCGCCTGTTTCCATTCGGGCAAAATGTTCGCGATTGAACGGTCCTGCTCAACCCGGGCAATTCGGACCTTGGCCACGAGCTTGCCATCGCGGCTGATCAGAAGCTCGCCTCGTTCGACCGCCCCGTCTTTCTGGCCAATGTTGATCACGACGAAATCCCACTTCGGGTCCACAGCCAGAACTTTGCCTTTCACGGGTGGCAGAACTGGCGGAGGCGCTTCCTTGTCTGCAATGAACGGGGCAAGTTGACGTTTCAAATCCTCAATCTTTCGAGCCATCACTTTCTTTTCTTCGTTGAGGGCTTCGTTGGCCAGCTTGATTTTGTCTGCTTCAGCAAGCCTGTTTCGGACCTGATCCAGCGGGATGCCAAGGGCGCGCCATGCCGACAATTCCCTTGATGTCTCGACCAATTCGGCGGTGGCCTGTTTGTGGGCCGCCTCGAGTTTGTCCGCTCTGTCCTGCTGGGTTTTCCAGTTGGACATTGCAACTTCGAGGTTTGATTGCGTTTCGGCCAATTGCTTGGCCGTTGCCTCAGCCTGTTCCTTGGCCTTCTTGAAATCGTTCTTGGCAGTCGCAGCTTCCTGCCGGGCACTATCCCGTTCGGTAACTGTTGTTTGCAGTTCCTCTTTCAGGTTCTGGACCTTCGTGGCCACCTGCAAATGACTCAAGACAAGCGTACCCACGCTGGCCAGAATCGCAATAATCAAGCTGACTTTGAGCAACATAGTTTGTCTCGTTCGTTAGACGGGATCACCCTACCGGCGAATAACCCGCATGTCAACGCCGCTTTATACTATCCAAAATACAGCAAATTTCGCGCCGATGTGCTGTCCCCTGTAACAGAATCCGCCACTCGTATCATCGGCCCGCACCCCGGCCCCGCTAAGTACCGCTCTGATCCGGTTTGGATTTGACCGTGCTGAGTACTTCGCCCTCGTGAAGAACTGTAACAAGCGATTGCCCGGGTCGAACATCCGCCGCCCGCCTCAAAATCAGCCCGGTCTCCGCATCCCTTGTGATCGAGTAACCGCGAGCAAGAACGTGCCTTGGCGACAACAGCCGAAGCCGGTCTGACAGGCCGGTCAGCCGTTGTTCGACGGCTTTGGCACCAAAATGCGCCAGCTCGCTCAGCCTGTTTCCAAGACGATCAAGTTGTTCGCGCCGAAGGACGATGACCTTCGACGGTCGCATCCTTGACCACGCAACGGTTACGTTCTCAAATCTGGCCCGTGCTGTCTGGGCTGCAATTCCAAGCCCCCTTGAGAGCGCTTCCTGAAGCTCGTCCAACCGTTGCCAGCAATCATTCAATCGCCGCCGCGGATGCATGCGTGCCATCAGGCCGGTCTGGTACTCGAACCGCTCGCGAAGACGCTCAATTCGGCTCTGTCCCAACTGTGACAGCCGAGTCGATGCAGTGGCAATGAACCTGCGCGCAGCAACCGCGCCCTCGGTAAGCAGCTCGGCGGCTGCACTCGGCGTCGCAGCGCGCAAATCAGCCACGAAATCGCTGATCGTGAAATCTATTTCATGACCCACTGCGGATATGACCGGAATCTCCGAAGCATAAATGGCGCGGGCAACAATTTCTTCGTTGAACGCCCAAAGGTCCTCAAGACTTCCTCCTCCGCGCGTCACGAGAATCACATCGAGCCGCTCCTGAACCGGGAGAGATGTTGACCATTCGTTGAGCAGGCAGATTGCCGCGGCTATTTCTGCAGCAGCGCCTTCGCCCTGCACGCGGCACGGCGCGAGCACAAGTTCAACCGCAGGGTTCCGGCGCGAAACGACGTGAATGACATCGCGTATTGCCGCGCCGGTCGGGGAAGTAACCACTCCAATCCTCTTCGGGTAGTTGGGGATCGGGCGTTTCCGTTCCGGCGCAAACAGGCCCTCCGCCTGCAACTTTTGTTTCAGGCGTTCGAACATGAGCTGCAGCGCGCCAATTCCCTGCGGCTCCACCGCGTCCACTATCAACTGGTATTGACCGCGCGGTTCATAAACCGTCAACGCCCCATGCACAAGCACCTTTTGGCCGTCCTCCAGAATCGACCGGTCAACTCCTGCTTGACCGCGGAATAGAACGCAGTTGAGCTGAGCAAATGCGTCCTTCAACGTGAAATAACAGTGCCCCGAAGATTGCAGCCTTCGATTGGTGACCTCACCCGAAACCCAGACTGCTCCTATCTGGGTCTCGATCAACCTTTTGACCTGCGAGGTCAGCTCGACAACAGTAAACACACGTCTCCCCTCGGAGCGAGGTAACAGGTCTCCGAACTCCCACTGCGACGATGCTGTGCGCGACGGCATACAGAACAATAAACTCGATGCTGAAGGAACGATCGACAGAGTGCAAGCCCCGCAATTGATCGAGCGCGAAACCCCGTTGGCCGGCCGGTCAATCAAATCCGGGGCGTCATTCCGCTGAAATTCCCCGGTTCGGTGCTCGTCACCATCCGCCGTTCTGCGTCGTTCAAAATCCGCCATTTGCCAGGGCCAAGGTTGCCCAGCCAGAACCGCCCGATTCGCACCCGAACCAGCCTCAGGGTTGGATGGCCCATGGCCGCGGTCATGCGCCTTACCTGGCGGTTTCTGCCCTCGACCAATTCAATGCCGATCCAACACGTGGGCACGGTCTTGCGAAATCGAATTGGCGGGTTCCGCTGCAGGAGACGCGGCACGTCTTTTGGCCCGCGCACTGCAAGAACCCCCTCGCTCTGGCGCTCCGTTCCCGTAGCACTACTTGCGGTGCCGGCGGTCTCGATGACGCATGGTTGCGGCTCAAGAATCCAAATCTTGCACGGCAGCGTTTTTCTGCCTTGAATCACAATTCCGCCTGCCAGCCTCTGCAACTCGGACATTTCGGGAACGCGCTCGACCTGCGCCCAATACTCCCGCGGATGCGCGCGCTCGGGATCAAGCAGCCGCCCGTTTAAGCTCGGCTCGTCACTGAGCAAAAGCAGACCTTCGGAATCAGCGTCAAGCCTGCCGATCGGATAAACATCCTTTGGGAAACCAAACTCCGCCAGCGTTCGCTGTCCGTGTGTCTCCGGAGTGAACTGCGAAAGCACGCCGTAGGGCTTGTGGAACGCGATCAACATGCCAACAAACTAAAGCCTGGATTCGACTTGTCCGCTCGATACGCTGCCCTGCTGTTCCAAAAGCGGCTCGGACACTCTTGTGATCCCGAGAGCGCGACCCGATTGTTCATCGATCTTTATCAACGCGCCTTGAATCAGGATGCGCCCCGTGGCCACGTCAAATCGTTGTGGAAGCAGCGTTGTGAATCTTTTTATGACCGGTTCGATCCGCCTGCCCAATACACTCTCGTGCGGTCCGGTGAACCCCGCGTCAGTCAGGTAAGCCGTGCCACCAGGAAACACCTGCTCGTCCGCTGTCTGGACGTGGGTGTGGGTTCCGACCACAGCACTGACATGACCGTCCAGCATCCGTGCAATGGCAATTTTCTCCGACGTTGCCTCGGCGTGCATGTCAACCACAATGACAGGCGTTGACAGTTTCAACCTCGAAATCTCATCCGCAATGCATGTAAATGGATTATCCAGTTCCGGCATGAACACGCGGCCCTGCACGTTGACGACAGCAACTGCGGGCGGCGCCCCTCTCTCGAACACGCCACTTCCACGCCCGGGCGTGCCGACTGGATAGTTCAGCGGCCTCAACAACCGGCGCTCGGTCTCAATGTAAGCCACGATTTCCTTGTGGTCCCAGACATGATCGCCACTGGTCAGCACGTCCGCTCCAGCAGAAAAAAGTTCTCCTGCAGTGTTGGGCGTGATGCCCGCGCCGCCAGCCGCGTTCTCGGCATTCACCACCACAAAGTCAACTTGCCAGCGTTGCCTTAACAGGGGCAGCATCTGCCGAACCGCGCGCCTTCCGGGCTCGCCCACGACGTCTCCGATGAAAAGAATGTTCACGGGGGCCGACAGTAAAGAAGCTGAGCCGTGTGGCAAGTTCGGTGTGAAGCGGATCTGTCAGTGTGACGAAGGATACAGGGCATAATCACTTGAGCAGCGCAGACCGAACACGGCGGACCTACCGGCTGGAACTCCAGCGCGCCGTGGCAAACGGCATCCTTGAATCTGCGGGAAGCACGTTTCTGCTCCTGATAGCATTGCGAGCGTTTCAGGCCGGAGCAATTCCAAAAGCACTCGTGGCCTCCGGCGGAAGCGCCGGGCTCATGCTGACGCCGCTGGTCGTCTCACAAGTGGCCCGCATGGGCGTTCCCGCAGCCGTCGCCGCCTCGCGCATTGCTCTTGTCGGAAGCGTCGTGTTCCTTGTCATGGCAATCCTGCCGGAGCTGCCGGTTTTCGTGTTCGGAAGTGTCATCACAATGGCAGCGGCGTCATCGTCAATCCCATTGATAACCCAGGTGTATCAGGAAAACTACCCGGAGGACAAAAGGGGGAAACTGTTCTCACACGCAGTGATGATCCGGATTGGCACAGCCGCGCTGTTCAGCGAGGTTGCCGGTCGGCTTTTGTCGCACGACATGAGCCTGTACAGATGGCTTCTTGTGGTGTTCAGCCTCGCGTTTCTGTTTGCAGCCAACAGGTTGTCGCACTGTCCTTCGACACGGCTGACCGAGGAAGGCGGATCACACCCGTTTCGGGCGATGCGGTATGCCCGAGACGACAGGCTTTTCAGGGACACATTGATTTCATGGATGCTGATGGGTTTCGCCAACCTGATGATGCTGCCGCTGCGGGTCGAATATCTGGCAAACGAGAAATACTCACTGCAGCTCGACCCGCGCCAGATCGCACTCCTGGTTGGTGTCATCCCGAATGTCGCCCGCCTGGTCATGAGCCAGGTTTGGGGTTGGTTGTTTGATCGAATGAACTTCTTTCTCCTGCGCGTGGTGCTCAACATCGGCTTTGCAATTGGCATACTGACATTCTTCATGAGCAACTCCCGCGTCGGCCTGATTGTCGGTGCAATTGTGTTCGGGGTGTCATCAGCAGGGGGCGACGTCGCATGGGGATTGTGGGTGACAAAACTTGCGCCTCCAGACCGCGTGGCAGATTACATGTCAGTGCACACCTTCCTGACCGGAGTTAGGGGTGTTGTCGCCCCACTGGTGGCGTTCAATCTCGCGGGACAATTCTCGCTTGGAAGTCTCGGCATGTTCAGTGCAATGCTCATTCTGCTCTCGTGCCTGATGTTATTGCCCGAACTCAAATACGGCTGGCGCGGCAGACCCACCCGTGCCCTGCCCGGCCAGGTGTCAGAGTAAAAGCCGGCTCAGCTCAGCCCCGGACCGACCGCGCATGCGTTGCCATAGTACCCAAAGCTTGCGACGTGCGATGGGTGATGTCACGCCCGCTGCGCGTACAAGCTGCACTCGCAATGAATCTCGAGCTTCAATTCCGGCGCTGCTCGTGCAAGACTCGACAGCAAAACAATCTACCCATGAACACTAATCTTCTATCTGAACGGTCGCCCGGGATGATCGCTTCTGCCCACTGTCACCTGAGATTTGCGATCCTTGGGGTTTTCGCCTGGCTGGTGATCGGCAACTCAGCACCACTACAGGGAGCCGCGCCAATTCGGCTTCACCCCCAGAACCCTCACTACTTCGAATGGCGGGGAAAACCCACACTGCTGATCAGCTCTGCTGAACATTATGGCGGCGTGTTGAACCTCGACTTTGACTATCAAAAGTACCTCGATCGTTTGTCCGCCGACGGCATGAATTACACAAGAGTTTTCAGCGGCGCCTACGTCGAGCCAGAAGGCGCGTTCAAGATCGCACGCAACACCCTTGCACCAAAAACCTACCGGTTCATCTGTCCATGGGCGCGAAGCGATCAGCCCGGATATGCCAATGGCGGCAACAAGTTCGATCTTTCAAAATGGGACCCCGCCTACTTTGCCAGATTGAAAGGATTCGTCGGCACCGCGTCCACGGCCGGGATCGTAGTCGAGCTTACGTTGTTTTGTCCCATGTACGACGACGCCCAGTGGCAGCTCAGCCCGATGAATGCCGCCAATAACATCAATGGCGTTGGCGCAATTGCGCGCACAAACGTCCACACCCTCGATCGGCACGGGGACTTGCTTCCATTCCAAGAATCGCTCGTCCGAAAGCTCGTGAGCGAATTGAATCAGTTCGACAACGTAATCTTCGAAATTTGCAACGAACCTTACTTCGGCGGCGTCACCCTCGAATGGCAGCGTCACATAGCCGATGTCATCGTCGAAACGGAACGAAATCTCCCAAACAAGCATCTCATCTCGCAGAACATCGCAAACAAATCCGCCCGTATCCAGAACCCGCATCCGGCAGTGTCAGTGTTCAACTTTCACTACGCGGCACCTCCGGAAACAGTCGGCATGAACTATCACCTGAACAAGGCGATCGGTGACGACGAAACCGGGTTCCGCGGAACAAACAATGTGCCGTATCGGACCGAAGGTTGGGATTTCATCATTGCGGGCGGCGCCCTGTATAACAACCTGGATTATTCATTCGCTGCAGGGCACGAGGATGGCACGTTTGTCTATCCAGAATCACAACCGGGCGGGGGCAACGCAATCTTGCGCCGTCAGTTGAGAATTCTCCACGATTTCATGCAGAAATTCGATTTTGTCAGCATGCGGCCCGACAACGCCGTCATAAAACGCGGCGTTCCCGCTGGCGGCACGGCCAGAGCCCTTGTCCAACCCGGCAAAGCAATGGCTGTTTACCTCACAAAGCAGCGAACAACCCAAAAGACCGATCTCGAAATCGAGTTGCCACCCGGTCAGTGGGATGCCGAATGGGTGAACACACAGTCAGGGAACATTGTCAGACCGGCCAGTATCACGGGCGGCGGCGTACGAACCATTCAAACCCCCGACTACGAGACAGACATTGCCCTGCGCCTCATACGCAAGTGATCAGATGCCAGGCGCCCGTCACCACCGCTGTAATCCCATTACGCTGCTATCTTGGAAAATCTGCCCATCAACAGAGCCAAATCAGTAACATGACTCACGGAGCTTGCCGGCAATAAGATACAAAATCGCCAACAGATTTCTGACCGGCCGATATCCCCGCCCTTTCCGCTTGGCCGCAGAAAACAGACTGTTGAACACGTTCAAATGCCGCCATTGCATCGGCGCAACATGATCGTAACAGCTCACCCTCTGCCCCAACCTCGCGCTCTCCTCCTCCCACAACTTCGCCGTCTCCTCAACACAGATCACAAACGTCTCCTTGTCAGCCTCGTATTCGGCTCAAATCACTCGCCAACTCTCACCAAGCCCCAACAACTTGGTGACCGCCATCAAACAAGTGTGCTACTTGTATGGCTCTGTATCACTATATTGAGAAATCGATCATATTTGCGAACATTTCAGGCCGCGAGTTCGCTCAACTTGTCAGTACCTGATTCTCTGGCAACGAGCGGGGCGGTCACCACAGCTTCGCCTTCGAAGTATTGTGTTGGATATATTGAGTAATCCGCCTGGGACCAGATATGGGGACAGACACGATGTCCGGTATACCGATCAGGAACGTTTAACGCCCAACGTTCAACTCTCAACGTTCAATGGGGTGACCGGAAGGGCGCTTGGTGGGCGCGATATGGGGACAGACACCGAATTTGGGCGACCGGACTCTTGGCCCGGGTGGACCTGTCCAAGCGCCGGTCGGGCGGTCCAGGCCGGCTCCGGCACCTGGATATGGGGACAGGCACGATGTCCGATATGCCGATCAGGAACGTTCAACGTGAAACGTTCAACGCTCAACTTTCAACTGGGTGACCGAAAAGGGCGCATGGTGGCCGGGATATGGGGACAGACACGGAATTTGGGCGACCGGACTCTTGGCACGGGTGGACCTGACCGAGCGCCGGTCGGGCGGTCGAGGCCGGCTGCGGCACCTGGATATGGGGACAGGCACGATGTCCGATATACCGATCAGGAACGTTTAACGTGAAACGTTCAACGCTCAACTTTCAACTGGGTGACCGAAAAGGGCGCATGGTGGCCGGGATATGGGGACAGACACGGTGTCCGATATACCGATCAAGAACGTTTAACGTCCAACGCTCAACTCTCAACGTTCAATGGGGTGACCGGAAGGGCGGATGGTGGCCGGGATATGGGGACAGACACGCAATTGTGACGACTTGACCTTTGACCCGCTGGACCTGACCAAGCATCGCTCGGGCGGTCCAGGCCGGCTGCGGCACCTGGATATGGGGACAGGCACGATGTCCGATATACCGATCAGGAACGTTTAACGCCCAACGTTCAACTCTCAACGTTCAATGGGGTGACCGGAAGGGCGCTTGGTGGGCGCGATATGGGGACAGACACGGAATTTGGGCGACCGGGCTTTTGGCCCGCCGGACCTACGCAAGCGCCGGTCGGACGGTCCAAGCCGGCTGTGGCGACCAGATATGTGGACAGACACGATGTCCGATATGCCGATCAGGAACGTTCAACGTGAAACGTTCAACGCTCAACTTTCAACTGGGTGACCGAAAAGGGCGCATGGTGGCCGGGATATGGGGACAGACACGATACTCGGGCGACCGGACTTTGACCCGGTGGACCTGAGCAAGGGCCGGTGGGGTGGTCCAAGCCGGCTGCAGCACCCGGATATAGGGACAGACACGATGTCCGATATACCGATCAGGAACGTTTAACGTCCAACGTTCAACTCTCAACGTTCAATGGGGTGGCCGAAAGGGCGCATGCTGGGCGGGATATGGGGACAGACACGGAGTTACGGCTACACCTATCACTGGTTTTTGCCTGTCTGCACTGTGGCGTCGCTATCTGCAGTGTCTGTATTTTTTCCGGGGGGCGTGAGCCGAGGGGCAGGGGACGAAGTCGAAGCAGATATTTCCCAGCCCGGCGGCGCTGAGATTCCCGATCAACTGGCGCAGGTACGGCGTCTTTGGGCGTCAGGCAACTTTGGTTCCGGCTGCGCCGGGCTGGGGTAATGTCAGTGCATGATTTCAATCGAGCAGCAAGTGGCCAAACGTTTTCATCTGTTGTCTGCTTTTCTCAATGAGCGAACGAGGCGGCTGTTGGGCGCTGCCGAGGCCAAGTCTCTTGGCTACGGGGGTGTGTCTTTGGTGGCTCGAGCCACTGGAGTGTCACGGCGAGCGATCCAGACGGGTCTGAAGGAGCTGCAAGAGGCCCCAGCAGGGGCAATGGGCACAGCCCGTGTTCGGCAACCTGGAGGGGGGCGGAAGCGGACCGTCAACAAGGATCCGAGTTTGGAATCGGACCTGGAGCGGTTGGTAGGCGACACCAGCCGTGGCGATTCGACATCTCCGTTACGGTGGACCTGCAAGAGTGTGCGAAGGCTGGCTGAGCAGTTGAGGGGTTTGGGGCATCGGGTGAGCCATCAACTGGTTGCCGAGCTGCTGGTGAAGCTGGGTTACAGTCTGCAAGCCAATGTGAAACGACACGAGGGGGAAGATCATCCGGATCGGGATGCGCAGTTCGAATACCTGAACCGGCATGTGGAAAAGTTTCTGGCTGAGGGGCAGCCGGTTATCTCTGTGGACAGTGATCGACAAAGAACCGGCCGAGGTAAACCTTGAACGTCACTCATTCCATGGCGACTGGAACTACACGATCCATCCCAAACCAAAACCACAATTGTAACACTTATTATCTGACATTCTCTTAGTTGTCGATCTGCCGGCCCAGTCCACACGCACTGGACACGTCACGTTGGAAAACTTCACAGATATCCCTCTGACAGGCTCAGCGCGGCGCAGCCGCAGCCGAATGATCCGGGCGAGGTAAAGGCGTTCGTTCCAAGGTGGGCGCTCTGTCGCGCCGCGCTGAAAGGGGCGACTTCGTCGCCAAATGGGGAAATGCGAGTGGGATCAGTGGCCGAAAAGTTCGAAGGCAAAAGTCTCGAAGCACGCGCTGATCTGCAATTTCGGCGCAGATTATCCAATATTATACTCGGCTCCAAAGGCCGCACTCTGGTGACAATTTGAGCAAACTCGCAGTCTGAAAATCTTCGCAAAAATGATCGATCTCTCCATATAGTAATATAGTGCGCGCGGCCGGACCAACTTCGCCCGGTGTCGAACTGGAATGGAACGTGCCTGTGGCTCTCGAGCCGGATGCCAAAGTCGCAGTTGTGTACCAGATCACCGCGCTCTCCGAAGCAGCGGTGGATCTGACATTGAATCTGGTGCTAACCGATGGCCAGGCCAATCTCGTGGTTCCGTTTCGGTTCCGGGCATTATCCGGCTTCTCACTGTTTGCGATTCAAAGCCAAATCGAATGAGGGTTACAAATCGAGCACGGCAGACCGCCGAGCTTGCGACCAAGGTTTTTATCACGGCGTGATCATTCCGTTGCGGCTGTACCGCGATGCGTAATCTGGCAGTCTGTGGCGTGCCAAATGTGAGCTCTTCTTTCCCGATTGCGGCTCGCGGCGGAGCGAGAGCTGTATTTTTCAAGAGCTTATCGCGCGCATGCGGCGCTCGAGCTCGAGTCGCGCTGATTCGCGTTGCTGTTCTGTGGCTTCACGCGGGACGCGCAATACCTCATGAATAACAACATCGCATCGGGAAAAAGGCAGAGGGACCTGGAACCGATCCCAGCTTTTGACAACGTACTTCCATGCGAGCCGATAGCTCGCCGGCACGATTGGCAATCCGGTTAACTGCGCAATGGCAAGCACACCTTCCTGCACCACTTCTCGCGGACCGCGCGGTCCGTCGGGTGTCACCGCAAGGTCATAACCGCGTTCTGCCCATGTTGTCAGTTCCAGCATCGCCTGAGGGCCGCGACGGCTGGTTGATCCTCGGACCGGTTGAACTCCGAAATGTTCGAGGACACGTGTCAAGAGGCCGCCGTCGCGGCTGGCGCTTACCATTGCCGCCATGTGCGGCGGCGTGAGCGTCCATCGCTCTGAAGTTCGCCAACGTCTGCAAATGCGCGAATAAAGCGCCAGTGAAAGGGCAAGCCGGTTGTGCCAGATCGCAAAAATGACCGGGCCGGAATTGACTGCGACTTCGGCGGTGGGATGGATTGTCCATGCGTACCGGATAGTGGCATCGATAGACCGAATCAATGCGTACAACAGTCCTGCCGCAAACCGGCCCGCCAGCGTGGTTTGCTTTGGAATTACAACCCGCCGCGACACGGGCTTGTCGGCCGACTGACTGAGGTCTTGGTCGCTCATTTGCCGCTGGTTTTGAGGGCCGTGCGAACAAGTTCTTCCAAACTGGCGGATGGCCCGAGCATCGAGTAAGCTGCGCGCACGACGTCTTGTGCCTGACCAATTTTGAAGCCGAGTGCAAGCAACGCCAAGACCGCGTCGTTGATCTTTTGTTCCTCAGGTGTAAGGCCATGTTGCGCTGATACCAATTCCCACGTGGCTGCGGCGCCGAACCGGTCTTTGAGTTCGACCACGATCCGCTCGGCGGTTTTTTTGCCGACGCCGTTGATTCGGGAGAGGGCTTTGACGTCACCGTTTACAACGGCGCCGCGGAAAGCCGCCGGTGTCATGCCGCTGAGTATGTTGAGCGCGGTTTTGGGGCCTATCCCGCTGACGCTGTTAATCAAAAGCCGGAACAGATCGCGTTCGGCGGTTGTGACAAACCCGTAAAGAACATGAGCGTCCTCGCGCACGACAAGGTGGGTCAGCAGCCGAACCTTGTTGCCCGGCGGCGGCAGTTTTTCGTACGAGGAAAGCGGGATCATGACTTCATATCCGACCCCGTTAACATCAATTGCCACCACTGTGGGCAGAGCTTCAACGAGCGTGCCTTGCAAGAAAGTGATCATACACGTTTGAGAGCTTTAGGCGAGCATCGGCCCTGCTCATGGACAAAAGTCAGTGCCAATGCCAGAGCGTCGGCGGCGTCCGGTTCGGGTGTTTTGGACAGTCCGAGCAATCTTTGCACCATTTTGGCGACCGCAATTTTTGCGGCGCCGCCATGTCCAACGATTGCCTGTTTGACGCGGCGCGGGGCGATCTCGTACACCTCGAGCCCTGCACCGCCAACCGCAGCCAATCCCGCTCCGCGCGCTTCACCCATCACAATGGCGGTCCTGAGGTTTTGCGCGTAGAAAAGGCCTTCAACAACACACACCGTCGGCTGCCACAGTGACACAAGGCTCTGCAGTTCGCGGTTGATCCGGACAAGGCATTGGGACCGGCTCCATTCCCTTGGGCATTTCAACACGCCTTGAGCCAGCAACTCCGGCCCGGTGTTGCCGAGCCTGATCACGCCGTATCCCGTCCCGCGCAACGACGGGTCAATCCCCAGAATAACTCGGTGCGCCGCAGAAGTTGCAGGTCTTTCCGCGGTGGGCGCAGGCACCCGCCCGCGCCGTCCGCTGACCCGCTCGATCATCTTGTTAAATTGCCGAACTGGAACGCCCACGGCGGCATCGTGCCAGAACATGGCGAGTTCTGTCGAGAATCGCCGTTGCCGCTTTCCGAACGTTTTCCACGAGTTCCCGGGGAGCGAGCACTTCGACTTCTCCGCCCCAGCTCAGAATCCAACGCTGCACTTCCACAAGACTCGAGAGTTTCATGCGCATTTCAACACGACCGTCATCGAGTTCGCGGAGTTTCTGCGACGGATGCCAGCGTTTCTCGCGGATGTAATCGGCCACGGCGGCTGAAAACCGCAAAACGACCTCGTGTTGTCCTTCGGCAATGTGCACCCCAAAACTGTCGCGCAGTTGCCTGTCCACGGAGAAGCCGGTTGGCCGGGTGAATGTCTTGCCGGTGCGGCGCACGGACTTGATCCGTGCCGGAACAAACGTGCGCAAATCGCCGCGCAAATGGTCGTAGGCGAACAGGTACCATTCGCCGTTGACGTTCGCGAGGTGATAGGGATCGATCACGCGTGTTTCGGCTTCGCGGCTGCCCGGTTTGCGATAACAAATCTCGAGCTGTTGCCGTGAGGCCGTGGCGCGGGCAAGCTGGTCAAACACCTCGAGGTTCAACAACGGCTCGATGCTGGTGCGAAACGAAATCGCGCGGTCCCAATCCGCGAAATGGAGCGAGACGGGTTCCGGCAGTGAATCTGCCATTTTGCGCAGTGCGCTCATCAATGGACGCTCGAATGTGGTGCCGCGATACTGTTGGATGGCTTTTTCGGCGACGAGCAGAGCGAACAGTTCGCCTTCGGTGAGTTGCAGGGTTGGGAAAGAAGATACTTCCTGTGTGTAGTAATAGCCGTTGCGGCGCGGGTCAAACTCGATTGGCAACCCCAGCCGGTCGCGCATGAACTCGATATCTCTGTGGACCGACTTTGTGGAGACCTCCATCTCTGCGGCCAGCGTAGTGGCATTTGGGTGTTTGCCAGTCTGGATTGCGTGGTGAATCCGTAGCATCCGCTCAAGTGGCGGTCTCGATTTGGGTAGAGATGATCGGGACATGCGTGAGTCACAAAACGACGTCCAGCACGCGCCGTTTCAGAGCATGACATGTCCGCCCGGAATCCGGATGCGGGACTTTCATCAGGCTTCGTTGGTCAGCTTGAGGTCCTTGAACCGGCAGAAACGTGCGAGGTCAACCGTGAGGTCTCCGTAGCATGTTACCCGGTGGAGACCGTGGGCCCAGTTATGCCACAGCTTTTGAATGTTCCCGTCCACTTTGACTGTGATCTTGGTTCTGCAGCCGCGGTCGGTGTCTGGCGTCTCGACGATCGTGCCCGTGAAGTAAACGATTTCGTCTGTTCGGGTGATAATTGCCTGGGTCACTTTTTGGCCGATGCGCATGAAGACCTGCGGCACAACGCCTTCCTGTCGTTCCATTATTGTGCGCAGCCGGTAAGGCGCCGCTTTTCCGAAAGGACCATCCATTTTTCTGGTTCCAAGGCAGTGCGCCAGAATGATGCTGTTTTTTGACTCATCCAACGTGGGGTCGCTGATGAATCCCGGGCGGCCCGCCAATCCCTGGAAAAGAGCGAATGTAAGAGCGCAGCCAAGATCGGATTCACATATGCCGGCGAACCCCATGTCGTTCAGCCGAACAAAACCGACACAAGGAAACGCAGGCAGTTTCTGATACATGGTCCCGTAACAATCCACAGTGAGAACGGTGGCGTTTTCCTCATCAAGGACTTTCTCGAAGGCAAGCGCAAGCCGGCACGAATCAAAGATCTCCTTGCGCGGGGGCTCGACCACCTTTTGCGCTTCTGATATCCAGCGGCGCGTTTCGATTTCCGCGGCTCGAGGGTCGATCGAGTTGTAGGCGTCCAACACCGTTTGCAAATCAAGAGTGACGATCTGCGTGCCGAACTTGTCTGCAATGTACTTTAGTCTTTCCGCTTCAGGCTGCCGTGTGGTGAGGTTCAGGATTTTCGCTTCCCGCAAATGATGAATTGCTCTGAACGGACGCACAGCCGCCTCGAGCTGGGAAAGATCGCTCGTGAGCAAGCAGTCGAAATGACGTCCGATGTCTTTTTCCCTGATTTGGCCGAACTGTGCCCATTCGTGGCCCGAGTAGGGCGCGGCGAACAGCACCGTGGGTTTGCCCGCGCCGAGGATGCTTTCCACCCATTCGCGTACACCCATCGAAAGGTGAATCAGCAAAACACCGTCCACACCGTCGAGACGGCTCTTCAATGCATCGACCTGTTCTTTTTCGGTGACGAGTTCGTTCACGGTAAACTCGACATCGGCGAACTGCCTCGAGTTCTTTTGGAAAAACTGTTCGTACTTTGTTCGTTCGGTGTTCAGGTCGAGTTTTGGCGTCGGCCAGTGCGCCTTGTGTTTGCCAAGGTATATCTTTGCAATCCGCACTTTGCTGGTCCGGCAACCAGGGCTGAGCAGTCGCCGGTCGAGCGCTGTCCTGCTGCCCGCCAACAATGTGCCCGCGGGAAGACAACAAGCACAACCGCCGGCCAATAAAGTGCCGCACTTGAAAAATGCGCGACGGTTCATGGCCGCGCCGGCACGCGCTGAATCGTTTTGAATCGGAAGCGAACAAGCCGGGTTACGTTCGGTTGAAAAGCCGTTTGACATGGCGCAATTTCATCCAATTCAGCGCTTTCGGTAAAGCCAAAAACATCGCGCTGGATTTGCGGCGGAATTGCGTGCAGATTATCAGCGTGAATACTGCATCTCGAAACCTTCCACATCATCTCAGCGTGTTGCGGGAGCGTATGATGCATCCCGACAACTACGAATTGGCCGCCACTTACTATCTCGAGGAGTTCGCGGGGGACGTCGGATTCCTTTCGAAATCAGAACCCAATCAGGAATCGTGTTTGGTGGGGGTGATGAATGGGATTGTAGCCAAGATGTTGGGCCGGCCAATCAAGCTCGACGACGCAAAGGTGTTCAGCCTGAGCGAATACAGGTTCTTTCACGGCTGCGCGTCATTCGAAGGCCGTGTGATTCTGTTCTTCTATTTCGAAGAGGAGGAGACTGGAATCTTCCTTGTAATGCCCGGATCAAAAGGAGGGGTTGACGTGGGCCGGTTCAAAATCCCGGACGGCTGGTCAGATCCGAAAAAGAACTAGCCCTGTGCGTTGCCGCTGCGCCACGGTGAGTCACACTCCCGACAGGTTCGGGAACACATAAATGCTGTGATTTGTGCACGCCGCATACAGGTTGCCAAACGGATCAAAAGCCGGTCTTGCCTGAAATGAACGCGGCGCTTCGAAAATGACGCGGCCTTTGCCGGATTTGCTTATCGCGTGCAATCGACCAAGCGGATCAGCCAGATAAACGTCGCCCTTCAGTTCGCAAACCGGCCCGGCCAGCAGGTATTCTGCACCACTGTTGTACTGGAAAACCGGTTTCCCGCCATCCCCGATTCCGTACAGCGCTCCGTCCATCACTGCCACCAGTACAAGGCCGTCAAACCTCACGGCAGGCGTCGCAACAACCATTTTCCCAAACTGCACATCCCAAACGTTGCGCTGCTGGCTCATGCTCCATGCAACCAACCTGCAACCGTTGTCCGCGTTCACAGCGAAATAAACCATTCTCCGCTCTTCGTCGATGACCGGCGCTGCGGCAACAACGGTTCTTGCCGCGCCGCGTTTGGCTTCGGGTTGTTTGTGCAAGACGCGCTCCGCGCCGTCCGGAGCGACACTGGCGCAAATGAGCCCTTCGCCCGCAACCGCTCTCTGAAAATAGACAGTTCCGGACCTGTCAGAAGCCGCTCCTGCCTGGGGTGAGATGCCGGCGTTCCATGCGAGCTGTGCCTTGCCTGATTCCGTCCGAAATCCGATGAACTGGCCTGCCCAACTGCTGGCAATCAGCAGACCGGTCTGCCGATCGAGGAGAAGGTCCGAGGTAATTCTCGGGTCTGTCCGCGACGGTATTTCCGTGCTCCAAACATTCCCGCCATCCAGACACGACAGACAATACAGCCATCCACGGTGCGTTCCCACAAACAGCCTGCGCGATACGGGGTCAACAACAGGCGTCGCCGAGATGCTTCCTTCCACCTTGCGTCTCCAGAGCAGCTTGCCGTTTCTCTCGAATGCCTGAACTGTTCCGCTCATGTCAGCGACAAAAACTCGCCCGGTCGGGTCAAAGACCGGCGCTGCTTGCACTGCGCCTGCCGTTGCAAGCCTGTAAAGCGGCTTTGGTCCCAATCGGACTCGAAGACTGAACGTCCCGGTTCTGCCAGGGCCGCCCCCGGCCATCGTCCAGACACGTTGCATTTGTGGTGGATCTGAGTTCATTGGCCAACCGGCGCTTTGCGGCGGTAAGTCGGGTGAAACTCGAATCGTGCCGTATCCAGACTCACGCCGGCGATTTCGATTCTGTCGATTCGGTTTTCGCCGAGGCCGCGCTGTCGCGCCAAAGCGAGGTAATTCGATCCGTTGCTGAAAGGTGGGGTGCGATCAGGTGCGTCGGGGTTGAACCCCATGACAGAAGCGGCAACAGCGTCGGTTGAAACTGCGTTGCGCCCCGCAATCAGCAGCCCAGGACGCGTGACAGAGACCATTGACCCGTTCCACCAACCCTCGGCCGTCTGGATCGTGCTTATGCCGTCAATGACGACAAGGCTGATCGGGAACGCCTCGGCAAGATCCACGATAAACCGCGGAACGTTGTAACCGTGATCGCCTTCCACGGAACGCCCGGTAAACGATGGCCCCGACGTGAACGGTTGCCGGGTGCAATTGTGCATCGTCGCGTTCCGATACCCGATTGCGCCTTCGTCGGGATGATCCGTCAAATCGTCTCCGTACAGGCTGCTGGGTGGCACACCAAACAGATTCTTCATGCCACCAGTGACACCGGCTGAAACGTGGTTCTTGAGTTTCGCCAGCGACACAAGCACGTCGGTCTCGACATAGGTTTTGTTGACCTCCCATGCCACGGCCAACTCGCCGTTGGGCACTTTGACCCAGGCGTATTCTCCGTACGGCATGCGATTGCGCGTGTTGACAAACCGCGCTCGCCCTTCCATCGCACTTTGAAAGTCCCCAAGCCGATACCCATACCCGGCAAAAGCTTCTTCGCCCAACTCCTGAAACGGTAGTTGATCGCAAAATGTCACCCGACGCGCACCGTACTCGACCAGCAGACTGCCAAGCGCCATCGCTACTGTCGGATGCACCGTCACCGTCAGCCACAACGGCACCCCACCAACGTCTTCCTGAGATGTGTTTACAAGGTTGACCTTGACCGTTACGTGTTTCCCCCGCACCAACCCGCCGACATCCCCAAGCTCGGAGAACATTCCGGCAAGGACACTCCGGACGTTCCGGTATTCGTACCGCTTGCAAAACGCAATGCTCACCACTCCACGGGGTACTCGGACATTGCTTTCGCTCCCAATTGATGCTCGAGTGCCAACCGCTGCAGCGCCCGCAGCTATTCCGGCAAGAAACTCACGGCGTGTCATCGCTCCGCCCGGGCATCTGGGAGTGAACGGCCAACTTCGACGGCTTCTATCCTGACCCGGTTCATGCATACGCTCTTGGCGTCAAGATACCCCAACCCGGCTCGTGATCAAGGGACGTTTGTACAGCAGGGCAAAAAGTGCCATTCCTTTCATGAAACCGCGGATAACGACAACGAGCCTGTCACCGCCGTTTGCGCCCGGACTGCCACTCAACCCGTTCCCGCGGTTGCACGTTAAGCTTTGAAACTCTCCCCTTCCCCAAACAGTGAGCCGCGGACTCCCTTCACTACTTTCAGTTGCTGCCATGTCGGCTTTCGTTCAGATCTCACCATGAGGGGCTTCTTCACGTAGAACGTTTTGCAAGTTCAATTCCCGATTTTGCTGGCGCTCGTTGCGAATAAGGAACCAGCTGCTCCCTCAAGTGCTGTACCGCTGCACGAGAATTGGTGGGTTGGAAGACCGTGTTGATCCGCGTCTCCCGGGAGGTCGAGCACAATGACGCGATATGGGGACAGACACGATATTTGGCCCATAGATATGGGGACAGGCACGATGTCCGGTGTACCGATCGGGAACGTTCAACGTCCAACGTTCAACTCTCAACTTTCAACGGGGTGACCGAAAGGGCGCATGCTGGACCCAATATGGGGACAGACACGATGTGTATTCGTCGGTTGCATCGGGTCAATCGGCTCCGAGCCTGCCAGTGAGTTTTGGTTATCAATATAACTCCGGCAATCAGCGCACCAGGATGCTGTTGGCTGACGGGAGCTGCTGGGAATACAGGTATGACGCGTTGGGCCAGGTGATTTCAGGGAAACGGTACTGGGCGGATGGGACTGCGGTTGCTGGTCAACAGTTCGAATACAGCTTTGACGATATTGGCAACCGGAAGAGCACTGGTGTTGGGGGAGACAAGGACGGATCGGGGCTCCGAGCCGCCACTTACAGTGCCAATCGTTTGAACCAGTACAGCAGTCGGACTGTGCCGGGGTATGTGGACATATTGGGGATTGCCAATCCGAATGCTGGGGTTACTGTGAATGGCAACAGTGCGTATCGGAAGGGCGAATATTTCCATTACGCTCTGAACGTGTCCAACAGCTTAGCGCGGCGCGGTTGCAACCGAACGGTCGCGGCGAGATAATGGCGCTTGTTAGAGGCTTGGCGCTCCGGCGCGCCGCGCTGAACGGGGCGACTTCTTCGCCCACGGCAGAAATGAGGTTGGAATCGGTGGTTTAACAGTTTGACGCCAAAAGTCTCGAACGCGCTGGTAATTGGGGATTGCTGTGGCGATTCTCTAAGATACAGTCGATATCCCACCGTGACACTTGTGAGTCAGTATGGCTGTGGTCAGACCGAGACAGGCAAGGTCTTCGTGCCGCCGAGCACTGAAGCGTTTACACACGATGCAGACGGGGATTTGACCGCGGATGGTCGTTGGACATACAGTTGGGACGGTGAGAACCGGCTGGTGCAGATGATTCATGACAGTGACAGTCCAACAGGTGCGCGACAGCAACTGGTGTTCGAGTACGATCATCATGGCCGGCGGATACGGAAACAGTTTTACACGTACAACAACGGCTGGCAGGAACAGACCGACACGGTTTTCCTGTACGGCGGCTGGAATCTCATTGCCGAGCTGAACGCCAATGCGGGCAACGCGAGAGTTCGGACGTATGTCTGGGGCACTGACCTGAGCGGTTCGATGCAGGGCGCCGGTGGTGTCGGCGGATTGGTGAAATTGACGTACTACGGCGCCTTCACCACAAACGCCTTCGTTGCCTACGACGGCAACGGCAACGTCACAGCTCTGATCGACGCGGCCAACGGCAATGTCTGTGCCCGATACGAATACGGCCCGTTCGCCGAACCCATCCGGTCCTCCGGTCCGTTGTCCAAACTGAACCCGATTCGTTTCTCAAGCAAGTACACCGACAACGAGTCCGGATTACTCTACTACGGCTACAGGTATTACAATCCGAGCACAGGGAGGTGGATGAGCCGCGATCCCATCGGTGAACGAGGAGGGAGAAACCTCTACGCCTTCGCAAGGTGTGACTCTATAAACCAGACCGACGGCAGCGGCTTGTTTGATATTAAGTACATCGACGTGCCGAAATGGGTCCCAAAGTTCGAGTGGTTTTGGATGGGTGTTTCATTCGGCTTCGACGCTGCAGACAGCGCGGCGCTCCGGGGAACAGGTGCCATTCTGTTTCACTATTCAGCAGATGTCCAAGTGACCCATTGCGCTGGTCCAACAGTTTCCGACGCAAGGGATTTCTACAAGATAAACCGGTTTCAGCTCAACGACCAAGGGCACATCACTCACAGCGACTACCGCTATAGTTTCACAGACAACACCATCCGGATTCCATTTCAAATGGCGTTGTGGAACTCATTTGACTTATTCAGACAGTCCCCAGATTACAAACAGCTTAGCAGGCAGGATCGGCTCCTCATGCGCGGCACATCCTGGCAGACCAAAGGCAAGTTCACGGCATCGCTCGAGTATCGAGTGCTTCCCCTCACTGGGAAAGAGCGCCTGGGCGAATTCTTCCTTCCGCCGACACCCTACGACGTGATCCTGACGCCAGAGTATGGAGCACACGACTACTTGACGGCGAATCCTATTCCTGAGATGTGGGGCAATGGAACACTGTTCGCCGGCACAATTCAAGTACAATTCAATTGGGACAACTGCTGTCAGAGAACATGGCACTACTCGGTAGCACCTAAACTAACCAGGGGCCCGAACCGCTCAGACAGGGTAGGGGTGAGTTACCCTGAAAGTGAGGCGTTGGAGGAACGACGATGAAATGGGAGGTCGTGATTGGAGTTGCTGTTGTTGCCATTGTGAGCTTCACAGCGTGCAGTACCGGGATGGCCAATCGCACTAGACATTGCTCTTGGCCCAGGGTAAAGGGAGTGGCAGCAAGCGAGACCGGGCGCTGCGCCAAGCAGCCCGAGGTGATATATGACGATCTGGGATGGCTTGTAGGAAGATGGCGTTGCATTAGCAATTGTGTGCAGGGCATTCAAGACAGCGCCCTTAAGGATGCCGGTTTGCGTCCGCTCGAACTGTCACTTGCCCGGGTGCGCGAACTTAATGTATACTATCCATTCGACGACGCGTGGTCCGTGACACTGGAGCTAAAGCGAATTCCAGAGCGCCGCATCGTGGCGGAGCTGGTGGAACAGGATGGAACCCTTTCTCCGCTTCATGGGTATCAACCCGTCACGATTGGAATTGATACAATTGCCTTTGGTTACTTTTCGCCCTTCGGTGTCCGATTACAGTACCAGTATCTGGTTGACGAGGAGAACAATCGGGACCTTCTCTTACTGTGGTCTAAGTCGGACAGGCTGGGTTACTCTGTGAGCTTGGTATTTGAAAAGACAAGCGACTGGCCAGAGCAAAAGTCGTTGTCGAGAATAGTGCCGCAGGAATGGCTGCGTGAAGAGTTGAAATTCTCTAAGAGGAAGTACGAGACAATCAAACGCGAGCTGTTATCGGGGCGAGCCACAATGGCGGGCACGCGTAGTTGCACGAGAGATGTTAAGTGAGTAGCGGAGTTGCTACCAATGGCGAGCGTGCGTATCGCAAAGGCGAATATTTCCATTACGCTTTGAACGTGCCAAACAGCACAGCGCAATATCCGACCGTGACGGTGGTGAGCCAGTACGGCGTCGGCCAGACGGAGACAGGCAAGGTCTTTGTGCCGCCGAGCACTGAAGCATTTACACACGATGCAGACGGGAATTTGACCGCGGATGGTCGTTGGACATACAGGTCTGACGCTGAGAACCGGCTGGTGCAGATGATTCGGGACAGTGACAGTCCAACGGGTGCGCGACAGAAACTGGTGTTCGAGTACGATCATCAGGGCCGGCGGATACGGAAGCAGTCTTACAGCGGCAGCGACTGGCAGGAACAAACCGACACGATTTTCCTGTACGACGGCTGGAATCTGATATGTGAGCTGAACGCCAATTCGAGCAACGCGCGGGTTCGGACGTATGTCTGGGGCACTGACCTGAGCGGTTCAATGCAGGGCGCCGGTGGTGTCGGCGGACTGCTGAAACTGACGTACTACGGCACCTCCACCACAAACGCCTTTGTGGCTTACGACGGGAACGGCAACGTGATGGCTTTGATCGACGCAGCCAACGGCAATGTCTGTGCCCGATACGAATACGGTCCGTTCGCCGAACCGATCCGGGCTTCGGGCCCATTATCCAAACTGAACCCGATTCGGTTCTCGACGAAGTACACCGACACCGAGTCCGGGTTCCTCTACTACGGTTACCGCTACTACAATCCCAGCACAGGGAGGTGGCCAAACAGAGATCCAATCGTACAAAGAGCCGGGAGCGGGGACTACTGTTTCGCTAAGGAGGATCCGCTAAATGGCTTTGACATTGCAGGCCTGCTGAGGGCAAGTGAGGATCTCTTCAACGTAACTTTCGAGCCGCACCACTGGTACACAAAAGTGGCGATTCGCTTCACATCGGGGCGCGGCGAGTGTGGCAAGCGTAATTGCGAGTCACCAAAATTTGCCCAAATCGCGCTTGACCTGGGGGGAAGCCTTGCACACTGGCTCCACCCCTTCGGCCCATCTGGAGAATGGTTCTTGGACACAGATGCAGCAAACACGCCATGGTACCCGCACCAGCACGCTTTTGCTAGTGGGGTTGTTGACATGGTCGATGCCCCAGGCTCCCGCTGGTACCACCCGTCAGATTGGGTCCATTCCTTCTATCAATTCTTCGAGACGTGCGCTGTCTGCACAGACGGAGGGGCCGGAAATTACAGGGTTATCGGCTGTGTGAATTGGGGGCATCACATAGCAGGTGTTGGCGCCTCGTCAAGGTGGGGTGATGGAACGGCAATACTGCCAATGCCACCCTCGTCGGAGTTTACACGCCTGTTTAAGTGAAGCTTGTTCCACGACATCCGACAACTCTGCATCGCATCGCTATGCGCGGGATGGCGTGTGGGGTTTTCGCATGCTCATTGCTGGCTCTTGTTTCCTCAAAAATGGACGGCGCAGAACTAGCAGCCGCTCTCCATCACCGCCCCCCAACTTTTGACCAAGCTTCAGTGCAATGCGCGATTCTCCTCGGCAGTGGTGTTTTAGCTTTTAGTCTGAACATGGCGAGTCTCTTAGAGTTGAATCGGCAAGAAGGCCGCGGCAGACTGCTGCTCGGCGTTGCAACGACGGTCGGCTCTTTTCTTCTCGGCTTCTTGGTAGTTGGCATGTTGCTTCCTTCACGTACCGTGTGACCAGTAGTTCGATGCCCGATCTGACGAAAGACAGTCATCCGAACAACTTGGGTACGTAATTCCCTCAACGCGTCCTTAACTTACAACCCCGGCCCCAGAGCTTGACCGAAAGCCATGGCGGTTGGGCACTGGGAGGGTTAGCGATACACCAGGTTTACGGCACCAGCCTGCGGGTCGAGACGGCCACCGCCAAGAATGGCGTCAACGAGGTTCGACGCGCCACTTACGGTTAGGGCACATGGGGTTGGTCGCGGTCGGTGACCGACGGCCCTTACACAGGGGCATACGTGTATAAGGTCAATTCAGATTTCATCAACGCTTTGACTTTGGCCAACAACAGAACCGCCCGCTTGGTGATGATATGGCACCATGACAAGCGAACGCTTTAACCTCGATCTCCTCTGCTGCCCCCGGCTCGGCTACTCTAAGCCTGCCTGTGAGTTTTGGTTACCAGTACAACTCTGCCAATCAGCGCACGAGAATGCTGTTGGCTGACGGGAGCTGGTGGGAATACAGGTATGATCCGTTGGGCCAGGTGATTTCAGGGAAACGGTACTGGGCGGATGGGACTGCGGTTGCTGGTCAACAGTTCGAATACAGCTTTGACGATATTGGCAACCGGAAAAGCACCGGTGTTGGAGGAGACAAGGACGGATTAGGGCTGCGAGTCGCCACGTACACCGCCAATCGTTTGAACCAGTACAGCAGTCGGACTGTGCCGGGGTATGTGGACATTTTGGGGATTGCCAATCCGAATGCCGGGGTTAGTGTCAATGGCAACAGTGCGTATCGGAAGGGCGAATATTTCCATTACGCTTTGAACGTGCCCAACAGCTCAGCGCGGCGCGGTTGCAACCGAACGGTCGCGGCCAGATATTGGCGCTTGTTACAAGCATGGTGCTCTGCCGCGCCGCGCTGAACGGGGCGACTTCGTCGCCCACGGCAGAAATCAGGTTGGAATCGGTGGTTGAACAGTTTGACGCCAAAAGTCTCGAAGGCGCCTGTAATTGGGGATTGCTGCGGCGATTCTCCACGATACAGTGAACGTTGGACCGTGACAGTGGTGAGCCAGTATGGCGGTGGTCAGACCGAGACAGGCAAGGTCTTTGTGGCGCCGAGCACTGAAACGTTCGCACACGATGCCGACGGGAACTTGACCTCGGACGGTCGTTGGACATACAGTTGGGACGGTGAGAACCGGCTGGTGCAGATGATTCGGGACAGTGACAGTCCAACGGGTGCGCGACAGAAAATGGTGTTCGAGTACGATCATCAGGGCCGGCGGGTACGGAAGCAGTTTCACACGTACAACAACGGCTGGCAGGAACAGACCGACACGGTTTTCCTGTACGACGGGTGGAATCTTGTTGCCGAGCTGAACGCCAATTCGAGCAACGCGCGGGTTCGGACGTATGTCTGGGGCACCGATTTGAGCGGTTCGATGCAGGGCGCCGGTGGTGTTGGCGGACTGCTGAAACTGACGTACTACGGTACCTCCACCACAAACGCCTTTGTTGCCTACGACGGCAACGGGAACGTCACGGCCTTGATCGACGCAGCCAACGGCAATGTCTGTGCCCGATACGAATACGGCCCGTTCGCCGAACCAATCAGGTCCTCCGGCCCATTGTCCAAACTGAACCCGATTCGTTTCTCGACCAAGTACACCGACAATGAATCTAGCTTCCTCTATTACGGTTACCGGTACTACAATCCGAGCACAGGGAGGTGGCTGAGCCACGATCGAGTTGAGCAGTCCAGTCAGTCGCTGTATTCGTTTCTCGGCGATGACCCCGTGGGAAATTGGGAGTACTTGGGACTGTTTGCGCTGAAATTTGCCGAAACGAGTCCAAAATGGCTTCTAAAGAGGGAGGGCTTCTGGGCCGGGATCACTTTCAAGTTCGACAAGGCTGACAGAGGAGCGATCGGATCTTCCGTCACGGTAGTAGCACGGCACAACGCGTATGTACAAGTCACACCTTGTTCGACCTCCGGACAAACGAGAAAGGCCTCTTCCAGCAGATGGTTCGCCACGCAGCTCAATCTCGGACCGGATGGTAACATCAGGAACAGACGCAGCGGGATGGAGAATTACGGCGCATGGGGGTTTGAGTTGGGGTGGTGGGGCTATCATAGTGAGGAGGCATACCGGTGGATGGGCGGCAAGACAAAGAGACCAACCTCCGGCTTTTACCAAACCGATGTCGAACTGATTATTTTCCCGGGCAAGATAGATTTGCCGCCGAGTGCGTCCTCGCTGTCAACCGACTGGTTGCACCCGGAGAACAAGTCCCACCAAGGCTGGACGATGGTTGACGATTATCCTGATGGTATAAGTACCCAGCCGCACAAGTTCACCTTCACCTTGTTGAGCTTCTTTTGGGACAATTGTTGCGGCCGTGAGATTTGGGACTTCTCTTATTTCTCTGACCCCGGTATCGGACGGGGAGGTCCTGCCATATACAATCAACACAAATACGATGGCGAAGTCTGTTTGCTGGACAGGCCCACAAATCCATGAATAAACCCTTACTGTTTTTCCTGATAGCACTGCTCTGCCCTTGGGCGCGATGTGTTTCCGATGAGCCCTCGGCCTTGAGCCGCAATGGATCGCCGCGGGACATCAGTGAATTTGTTGCACAGGTACTTGGGCCGCGTCCGATTGAATTCCGCCCTCGTGGCAAGGAATGCCCAAGTACCAACCTGGTTTGGCTCATCGGGAAATGGGTGTGGATCGAGAAACGCAGAACCGGCGGTTACACGTTCTCGGGAGGGCACTTCACGATCGATTGTTTTTGTGTGTTCCCGTACATGAACTACGCGGAGGAGGGTGTGGACGGAATCATAGCAGCAGAGTTTCTCACAACAGACCCATCGGGGAAATTGACGCCTTACCTTGTACCAGTGTCCTGGATGGATGGGTGGATAATGCTACGCGGTCCCGGGGGATTGGTCCTACGTTGTGCACACGAAATGGACGGGGAGTGGGAGTTGCTGCGTCTCTGGAACCGATCCGAGCAGGGCGAATGGATTGAATATGTGTTTTTCAAATTCAGCGACGATCCCGGTGAGCCATTGGCGATCAAGGGCGAGCTGCGAAACCGGCGCTTTCCAGGTTGGGAGCAGTTTGAAAAGAGCTACAAGCGGCGGCTACCGCCTATTACCGGCGAGTACCGAGCAGAATACCAACATGGCAGCGAGACCCTGACCCTGAAAGAGAACGGGTCCTTTGACCAAATTTACCAGAGTCGGGACGGAACTCTATCACTAAGAAACTCTGGGACCTTTTTCGTGGACGATGAGAGAATGAGCTTCAATTCATTCATGGAGTGTGCAATATGGGACGGCAGGCGCGCCGGCGATCTGCAGAAGGGGAGCGAAATCTTTCATCTTGTTCGAAGGATTTCCGGGAACGTTCTAACGGGCTGGGCAGGAACATACAAGCAGGTCAAACTAGGAAACCAGCAATAATGGCGAGACTGGCATCGTTTAGCATAGTGTCACCGGTCACCTCAAAAGGGACCACCTTGGGTCGGAATGTGGTCCGCTTTGACCGCCCGCTGATATGAAGGCAAGGTCATCTCTGTCGCTGACGAAGCAGATCTTTCGATTTTGCTGGAACATAGACAAGAGTTGGTATGATCGTGATCGGGGCCAAACCATAGTATTGTTCGTTTTGTTGTTGACGCTGGGTATTGATCCGTCGTGTGGTCGCAAATGCCGCGCAAGCTGAGGATTGAGTTCCCGGGCGCTGTTCACCATCTCATAAGCCGGAGTGATCGGGGGGAAGACATCTTTCTGGACGAGCTGGATCGACATGGCTTTCTAAAGACCCTCGCTGAAGCGTGTCAAAAGACGGGGTGGGAAGTTCATACCTATTGCCTGATGCGCAACCATTTCCACCTGGTAATCGAGACCCCGGATGCGAACCTGGTCGAGGGCATGCGGTGGCTGTTGAGCGCCTATACGATCCGGCTGAACCATCGCCACAAGCTCTTCGGGGATTTGTTCAGTGGACGCTACAAGGCGTTGTTGGTGGACAGGGGCAACGGGTATCTGAAGACCGTCTGCGATTAGGCTGTAGCTTGGAGGAGTTGAAGGCGCGGCGCAAAGGGGATTGGGCGAAGATGGGGCTGGCGGCGCGGCTGCGGCGGGAGACAACACTGACGGTGCGGGCGATTGCGGAGCGGTTGGGCCTGGGCACATCCAAGAGCGCCAACAAACGGCTGCACGAATGGATGCGGAGCGAAGCCGGGTCGAACCGGCCGCAGCAAAACGTTAGATAGCGAACAATACTATGGTTTGACACCTCAGACGGTTTGGAAGTATCCCGCCCTGCGCGATGGTCCTCTCTATGTTGGAGAGGACATACTTCCTGAACTCACAATGGCCGTTTCCATTGGCACAAAGAGTCCAAACTCTGATTTCCCCACTCTCCGTTGCCTCCGTTTCCTCCTGTTCAGTTTTACAGGAGCCCTCACCCCGCCTTGGCGGCGGGGCTGATGATGGAAGAAACTTCCGTGTAGTCGTAGCGTTCTGCACCATCGGAGGTGGTTCCGGCGAGCTATGACCGGTTTTTCAATGGTGCATGTTTGCCCGTACAGGAGCTTGGTCCCAAGACTCTCGGCTGATGCATTAGTGAAGTTCCGCGGGCTCTAGTCAGCCCGCGGAACTATCCTGTTTAAGAGACTGCAGTTATTTCATGCCACTCTTGGGCCGGAACCACACACGAACATGAAAATCAAAGCGATCCGAACGAAGAAGAGGAAGAAAAAAGTCTCTGTCGATGATGGATGGGAGGCGATTAATCCGCGGGCTGCGGGGATTGATATTGGTTCCCGAGAACACATGGTCTGCGTGCCCGCCGAGACGGCGGCGCCGAACGTGCGTGGTTTTGGCACGTTCACCGCGGATCTGGAGGCGTTGGCGGATTGGCTTGAGCAGTGCGGAGTGACGAGCGTGGCCATGGAGGCGACGGGGGTGTATTGGATTCCGGTTTTCCAGATTCTGGAAAAGCGGGGTTTGGCCGTGCTGTTGGTCAATGCGCGACAAACCAAGAACGTGGCCGGGCGCAAGACCGACGTCCAGGACTGCCAGTGGATTCAGCGGCTGCACACCTATGGATTGCTCCAGGGTTCATTCCGGCCGGCCGACGCCTATTGCGTCCTGCGGACGTACCTGCGGTATCGTGATGAATTGGTCAGCGCACGCAGCGCTCAAGCGCTGCACATGCAGAAGGCCCTGCAACAGATGAACGTGCAGTTGACCCAGGTGCTCAGCGACGTCACGGGGGTCAGCGGGATGGCCATCATCGGGGCGATTCTGGCGGGGGAGCGCGATCCCGCGAAGCTAGCGGCCCTGGTGGATCGCCGCGTGCGCGCGACGGCCGCCCAAATCCAAAAGGCTCTGGCGGGGGACTACCGGGACGAACACCTCTTTGTGCTCCGGCAGGCCTTCTCGCTCCACGGCACCTACGAGGAAAAGATCAATGCCTGCGACGAGCAGATCGTGCGCGAAATCGCCAAGCTGTCCGACCGGGTGGATCTGAAGAGCAAACCGCTGCCTCCCCGCAAGGAGGGGCGGCAGACCAGTCGGGACCAGATGCAGGGTCAGGACATGCGCGCCGTGTGAAGCACGCTGGGAAATTGGCCTGAAAATCACGGTTTAAAAATGCCCAGTTTGTTCGCTCCTGATCTTGTTTAGAAAGAGTTCGTCTCGAACTTTTGTTGTCTTGTTCCCGACGGTTTTGGTTC
>Ga0315298_1000344_pt1 | contig 91388 bp, 67 predicted proteins | sample WHS_1_MG_FD_203077 | JGI IMG/M metagenome (GOLD analysis project Ga0315298, IMG submission 203077) | Extremophilic microbial mat communities from Washburn Hot Springs, YNP, Wyoming, USA - WHS_1_MG | ecosystem: Environmental > Aquatic > Thermal springs > Hot (42-90C) | place: USA: Wyoming...
ATGATGATCCTCCTGATTGCACGGTTTGCGATCCGGGAAGCGGCTTTTGCGATACCATAGCTGTGGTGGATGATGGTGATGTCATCACAGGTCTGGCTTGCTCAATTGGCGCTGTGACTGAGGGAACTCAATCTCCCTTGGGATGCTTATATTCCTGGAATGAGAGTGGGAATTGTAATGATAGTGATGATAATGCTGATGATGATGCAATAATCACGGGCGCGAATTGCGCTAAACTCGGTGTTAACGGAGCTTGTGCGGAATTTAATTGCGACCGGACAGACTGGGTCTGTGAGATAAGCTCTTCCAAGACAGCAGTAACCGCTAACTATTCCTGCCTGAATGACGATTTTATAACTGCGGTGGATTTAACTCCGAATGGACCGGTCGCTATTGGACCAAATCAGACTATTCCATTCAGCGGGACCGTAATCTGGGGAGGAGATGCTTGTTCAGAGGCTTTATGCGGAAATGAGGATGTTTCTCTGGCAGAAACCGCGGGATGTGGCACTGGCAATCTCAATCCTTTGACCTGCGTTTATACCACACCCGGGTCTGACTGCACGGACACTGTAAGCGCCACTTCTTACAATTCTATCACAGATTCCACGGACATTAGTGTTGACGCCACACCTCCGAATAGCTCCTTGGATTCCTTTCCTCCCAATCCATCCAACTCAACTAATCCCAGTTTTTCATTTAGCAGTTCTGAACCCGGTAGCACATTTGAGTGCCAACTTGATGGAGGAGGATGGGTGGTCTGCACATCGCCAACTAGCTACACTGGACTTTCGGAGGGCAGTCATACATTTGAGATTCGGGCAATTGATAGTGTGGGCAATCCTGATCCAACTCCTGCAAGCTATACCTGGAGCATTGACATAACAGAACCGGTCACGACTATAGACACTTTCCCGCCCAATCCGAATAATTCCAGCGATGCAACCTTCACCTTCTCAAGCAATGAGCCTGGCTCTACTTTTGAGTGCCGGCTGGATGGAGGAGGATGGGCGGTTTGCACTTCACCGGCAAATTACACCGGTCTTGGAGAAGGCACACACACCTTTGAAGTCAGAGCAATTGACCCAGCAGGCAATCCGGACTCCACGCCAGCAAGCTACACATGGACCATTGATACAATTGCGCCCGATAGCAATATCACTTCATTCCCGGCTAACCCCACACAATCAACGGACGCTTCTTTTACTTTTACCTGCAACGAAGGGTCTTGCACTTTTGAGTGCAAGATGGATGCTGGTGGCTGGAGCGCTTGCACTTCTCCAGTAAACTACTCTGGACTGGCGGAAGGTTCCCATACATTTCAGGTGCGCGCTATAGACTCGGCTTTAAATACTGATCTAACTCCAGCAACATATCTCTGGACTATAGACCGAACTCCTCCGGACACGAGCATTACTTCTAATCCTTCTGACCCGAGCACTTCGCCAGAGGCGAGTTTCAGCTTCACCTGTACAGAATCTCCCAGCACTTTTGAATGTAATCTTGACAGCGGAGGCTGGGCCTCTTGCTCCTCTCCTAGAAATTATACGGGGCTGTCCAATGCCAGCCATACCTTTAAGGTCAGATGCACAGACCAGGCTGGCAACACTGATACTTCTCCAGCAAGCTACACATGGAAAGTAGTTGCTGATAGCTGGACTAGCATCAGCTCTACCAATGCGCCGACTGGAAGATACTGGCATACTGCGGTCTGGACAGGCACGGAGATGATTGTGTGGGGAGGCAATCTTGGAGGGACAACCTCTACCAATACAGGAGGCAGGTATAACCCGAGCACTGATTCCTGGACCGCGACCAGCACTACAAATGCTCCAGCCGCTAGATATGACCATACTGCGGTTTGGGCAGAAGGAACAGTTAATAGGATGATAGTCTGGGGTGGCAATAGTGGCTCTGCGGAACTCAACACAGGAGCCATGTATGCCCCAGCAACCGATACATGGACTCCAACCAGTACGGGACCAACAGCAAGATACTGGCACTCTGCGGTCTGGACAGGCACTCAAATGATCATCTGGGGAGGATACCCTGTTACAAATACTGGGTCACGATATAATCCAGCTACGGACAGTTGGTCAGCCACCCGTAGACAGGGGGCGCCGACAGCGCGTTCAAGACATACTGCGGTCTGGACAGGCACTCAAATGATCATCTGGGGAGGCAGAGATGATACCACACATTACAATACCGGGGGCAGGTATAATCCAGCTACTGACAGATGGACAGCAACTTCCACAACCAATGTGCCAACGGCCAGAAGATGGCAAGCCGCGGTCTGGACAGGGTCCAGGATGATTGTCTGGGGTGGAAGAGATGATACCCAGGTTTTCAACACTGGGGGAATTTACGACCCATCTTCAGACATATGGACTACAACTTCAACCACCAATGCACCTTCCCCGCGCGTCTGGATGGCATGGGTCTGGACCGGAAACATATTTCTTACCTGGGGCGGTTATAATCTAAGCACAGCTCTGAATGACGGAGCCAAATACGATCCAGTGAGCAATAGCTGGCTCAGCATCTCAACTACTAACGCTCCAACAGCGCGCTATGACCATACCGCGGTCTGGACAGGCACAGAGATGATTTTGTGGGGAGGATGGAATGGAACTGATATTTATAATGATGGGTTCAAAATGACCCCGGCTGACAATTGGCCATGATTCCAGCTTCTCGCAATAAACGCAAACTAAAAAACTGAATAATCTCGGTAACAACACTAGGAGCTTGCAGATATAACTGCGCAAGATAGAGCTAAGCCGCGGAACGGAAGGTAAGAGTGCCTGCGCTCCTCACAAGAGGGGCATGCGCCCTATATGGGCGAAACTGCTAATTCCCAGACCCCGGCAGGGTCGTAACCATACACCCGATTTTCTAAAATGGGTCAAGGGACTGCGTCACTTGTCAAGGGTGAAAACCCTTGGGTTAAGGTTCTCTGGCATTGGCAGGCATAATGGTTTGTGCTTATTTCAATTTAATTCTGAAATAGCGTAGAGAGGAGATTATTCGCTTTTGCCAGAAGCAATAATAGCAAGGGATGGTGTTTGACTATGCGCTGTGAACTGGATTCTTAAGCTCGGCAATTCCTTCAATTTTGATTACAATCTCATCCCCTGGCTTCATTGGTCCGATGCCAGCAGGGGTGCCTGTTGCGATGACATCTCCGGGCAAAAGCGTCATCACAGAAGATATAAAAGCAACCAGCTCTGGCACCGGGAAGATGAGGTTAGAGGTATTAGAGTTCTGCACGATTTTGCCATTTAGGATTGCCTGAATTTGAAGATGAGATGGGTCAAGCTCGGTCTCTATCCAGGGACCCACTGGAGCAAATGTGTCAAAGCTCTTGGCGCGTGTCCATTGTCCGTCTTTAATCTGAAGGTCTCTTGCAGTCACATCATTGAAGCAAGTATAGCCAAGGATATAGTCAAACGCGGATTCAGCTTTGACGCTTCTCGCTTTACGGGAAATCACCGCTGCCAGTTCAGCTTCATAGTCCACTCTCTGAGATTGTGAAGGATGAATAATGGCGTCTCCGGGACCAATCACTGCGCTTGCGGGCTTTAAAAATAAAATTGGATTTTCAGGAATTTGCTGATTAAGCTCCTTCGCGTGGTCCTTATAATTCAGCCCAACCGCGATAATTTTAGATGGAACGCACGGGCTTTTAAGGTTTAATTGCGCAAGCCTTCCAAGTTTCTTTCCTGGTTTTGGTTTGCTCCAGTCGCCAGTGAGTGCGTAAACATCCTGCTCAATGATCAGCCCTTGCTCAATCCTTCCTGAAATCTCCACCCGGCAAATCTTCAATTCAGCCTCCTTCTGGATAATGAGATTATAGGATGTAATTATAAAGGAAAAAGTCAAAAGGGAAAAATGGAAGAAAGTTTTGTCTGAGCGAGACGCCTGAGTTGCCAAAAGAAAAGGTGGCCCCTTAGGGAGGATGCTCCAGGGCAAGAGCAAGGGTCCCGAGGGTAGGTGGTGGTTGGTTTTTATATTAGGGCAACACTTACCCCGGAGTTAGCATAATCCCGTTTGGGGCCACCTATGACAAAGAACATATAAATCCAGTATGTCATGATTATATCAGATTTTTGGGACTTTGTCAAGTAAAAAATGCAATTAGTTGTATTTTTTTTAAAGTTAGCCCCAATTTATGGCTTTCAGGCTCTTTTTTAATTTAATCAAAATTAGCTTTTGAGATTTCCACAATATGGATAAGCTGTGGATAAATCATTAGGGAAAATTCGCGGAAAATCGGTAAAATGCCAATTAAATCAAGATGTTAGCTTAGATAAGGATGGAGCCAATAAGGATCAACAGGACCCCTGGACCAACAATAGCCAAGCCTAAATTTTTTCCGGCAAGCCCGAGGATGTTCTGCGCTGGTTCTGGAAAGTTGCCCAGTCCCAGGCTCAGAGCGATTCCGAGCAAAATCAAGATAATTCCAAAAAAACTTCGCAAATCGTGCTTTTCCACGCTGATCAATTCTTGATAGCAAAGGCCGGATTGCTGAATAAAGGAATATATGGAAACAAGGATCAATGGGCATAGAATCAAGCCGAAAAGCAGATTATTGAAAGTTATCCAGTTGGCGAGTCCTTTGTAAGAAACCTTTTCAGGCAAGACCCCTATCAAGTCCACGCCAAATGCGATGATGATTGCGCACACAGCCGCGCTTACTGCAATTGAAAACTCAAGAGCCAGCCAGTTCCTTAAAGGCATTTTCCAGGAAAAGTTTTCATCAGACAACGCCCGGTAGATTTTATAAGGTAGATACCCGTAAAGAAAATTTCCAACAAAGCCAAAAGCTGAACCTGGTCCAAGGGTTCCGAAAAAGTCTCCGATTAAATTCCCGAATGCGGCTCCAAAAGCGCCAGCAGGTCCGAATAAAAAGCTACATAAAGGCGGAATAGCGGCCGCAGGCCTTAATTCCGCGAGACCTGGAATAATCTGGATAAACTTAAACGGAATCAACAGCGCAACATACAACGCGGCGCTAACAGCTGTTAGCACCACCAACCGCGTATTGCTCCACATTCTGCCTAATTCGCTCATTTTCTCTCGCAATCTACGAGCCAGACCTGCTCGCGACTTCTTAAAATTCAATCCCTTTTCTGCCAGAGACTCTTTTTCGCCAGTAATGCTTAACCTCTCTCATCTCTGTCACAAGGTCAGCTTTCTTGCATAGGCTCTTGGGCGCATATCTTCCGGTCAGGACCATCTCCATTTTCTCAGGCTTCAATTTTAAAAGCTCCAGAACCTGCGAGAGTTTCACCAGCTTATAATCCAGCGCACAACAGATTTCATCCAGAATCAAGAGGTCCACCTCGCCCTTTTTCATCTCTCGCTTTGCCAACTGCAAGGCTTTTTGCGCCATCTCAATATCTATCCTGGCTGGATTTTTTTTATCAACAAATTCCGCTCTTCCACATTGAACAATCTCTATCAATCCCTTAAACCTCTTCGCTGACTTCAACTCGCCGTATCTGATCTGGCCCTTCATAAACTGGATAATTTTAGACCTATACCCGTGTCCTGCCGCGCGGAACGCCAATCCAAGAGCCGCGGTGGTCTTGCCCTTGCCATTGCCAGTGTAAATCTGAACCATTCCTCTGTTAAGTCGTGGCATTTTTTTATTTTAACCACAATCCTCTTGAATGACAACCTAATCATAAAAACGCTTATAGGCTCATAGGAAAAATAAAATTCTCGCCTCTGAAAATTTCCGGGATGGGAAATTTAAATCTGCGCTTCATACACATCCGGAATGTTCTGAAGATTAAGCTCGGGATTGAATACCCAGGCAAGAAGGTTGACTGCGCGGAAATAAGGGAAAAAGTGGCAACGATAAAGTGGAGCCATTGGGTAGTATTTTTTTGTCCATTCCAGAGTGCCGACGCAGTCCTGATTCTTGAGATAGCATAAAAGGGAATTGATAAATCGGATGAGCTCTGAGCTTGATAAGTCCGAATAAGCAATATGATTGAGCCAAGCCCAGCGCTCTTTAGTTTTTCCAATATGAATATGGTAAGCCCAGTTGATAAGCCCCTGAACCTTTCCTTGCTTCTCATAAACCAGGGTTTTGGAAATCCCGGGATAGTCCAGCTCCCATTCCAGTTCACCTTTTTCCCAGACACGCGCGAGACGGACATTATGCTGATACCAGTTGAGCAATTCCAGGCACTGGTCCTTGCCAGCACTCGGTCCAATTTTGAGGAAGACAAATCTCTTGCCGCGCAAATTGTGAAATCCGGGGCGTTTCCGTTTCAGGGTGTGGTCAATCTATTCTTCATCCGGGATGTTCTCAATAAAATTCAAGCGGAGGTGTATCGCAGGAAATAGTTTTTTATCTGGGAGAACAAGCCAAATTTATGAGACTATTTTTTTCTGAGCAGTTTTTTTCGTTTTCTAAGATAAAACTCTCGCTTGATAGAAGAGGCATAATCCAGAAGGAGTTTTCCATTTAAATGGTCCATCTCGTGCTGAATGGCTCTTGCGAGTAATCCCTCAGCAATAATTTCCTGTGTCTCTCCTTTCAGGTTTTTAGCGCACACTTTAATTCTGCTCGGTCTTGAGACCACCTGCCTGAACTCTGGCAGAGAAAGACATCCTTCTTCCATCTGGTCCTGCTGTTCATCCCGCTGTACAATTTCCGGATTTATGAGGACCAGGAGATTTTTAGGTTTATCTGGAGGGCTTATATCCACAACCGCGACTTGCTTGAGAACCCCGCATTGATTTGCGGCTAAGCCAATCCCTGGAGCCGCATACATTGTTTCTGCCATATCTAAAACCAGCTTCTCAAGCTCCTTATTATATTCCCTCACCTTTTCCGCTTTTTTCCGCAGAACAGGATCAGGGGCTGTAACTATTTCCAGCAATGCCATATATTTTTAATTTAATGGCTTGTAGAGGAAAAGCAAATTTATTCTTGGGAAAATTCAGGCTAAATTAGATAAGGTGCGCGTGCGCCATTAAAAATGTTAGAGAAGAGAAAGCAAGCTATTAGCCGGATGTTTGATGAGATCGCAGGGATTTATGACCTTGGGAATCATCTATTGAGTCTGGGCCAGGATTTTTTCTGGAGAAAAAGGGTGGCAGGGGAATTGGCGCTGTCCGGACTTGAATTGATTCTGGACATGGCTTCAGGAACCGGGGATATGGGTGTCACGATTGCCAAAAAAAATCCAGATGCGCAAATTTTTGCGATTGACTTTGCAATGAAGATGCTGGCGCTTGGCTCAAAAAAAATTGAGAAAAAAGGATTAAGTGGCAGGATTTTCTTTGCTGGCGCAGATATTGAAGAGATGCCGTTTCCGGAACAGAGCTTTGATGCGGCAACGATTGCGTTTGGAGTAAGAAATCTTGAAAACCGTGAAAAGGGATTGGAGGAGATTTTTCGTGTTCTCAAGCCCGGAGGGATTCTAGCTGTGCTGGAATTTAGCTTGCCGGATAAGGGATGGTTTGCTGGAATTTATCGGTTTTACCTGTGCAAGGTGCTTCCACGCATTGGCAGAATCATTGGTGGACAGAGCGCGTATTTTTATCTGCGAGACTCTATTCTGGATTTTCCATCTCCGGAGCTATTTGCGGAAGAATTGAAGGCATCTGGTTTTTTGCTGAAAAAGATAATTCCATTAAGCGGGTCCACGGTTCAGCTTTATCTTGCGGAAAAGAAAAATTAAGGTTATATTTCTTGACAATAAGATGGTTATCGCCTTAAAATTCTAAAAACAGGAGGTTTAAGATGTCGGTTGATCTTGAGAAAATATCTGTAAAGGAATTTTTTACAAAAGTTGTTCCAGATTTGTTCAAAGAGGGGATAAAGCAGGCAGACACATCTGGCATTTCTGGCACGGAGTTTTCTCTGCAGTTCAATATCACTGGTGGCGCTGGTGGAGTATATAGCCTGAGGATCAAGGATGGGAAGAACCTTGAGGTTATTGAAGGCGGGCTTGATAAGCCGAATATCGCGATAGAGCTTGGCGAGCCTGAGTGGAGAGAGGCTATTACAGGAAAAATTCCAGGCATAATGGACCAGATGCTTAATCCCAATCAAGTTGCGAGCCGTGACAAGCTGGAAAGCGCAAAGGGTCTTTCCGGGGTTTTTCAACTCACGCTGAGCCGGGCTGGAAAGCCTGATTACAATGTTAAGATGATTTTCAATGGAGCAAGCTCTCCATTTGCCAGCCTGAAAATGAGCGCTGAGGATTTTTTCAAAATGGCTAAAAAAGAGGTTGATGGTCCGAGTTTATTTATGACTGGAAAAATGAGCTTTGAAGGGGATATGGCTTTTCTGTTGCAACTGCAGGGATTTGTTGGATAAGCTCTTTCATCAGAAAAAGCGCGTGCGGCACGGATATTTCAAAGCTTTGACCTGAGCTCGGGTTTGAGGTAAAAAATTTCCGCGCTTAATAGTTTTTCCTTTTTTAGATTCTCAAGGACCTTTTGATATACATTCATCTGTGGTTTATGCTTTTGATTTTGCGGCTCAATCTGGTCTTTTGTTATCCGGTCGGTTTTCAGGTCAATCAGGCGCAAGCCATCTTTTTCCCGGATAATTAAGTCCATTTTCCCGCGCCAGATTACACTGTCATCATCAAATATAAACGGAACTTCTTGATACACTTGAAGCGTATCCAATTCCTTTTTCAAATCACTCTTCCAGAAGTTTTCCAGCAAGCTCTTGATTTCCCCAAGCTCCTCTTCAAGACAGCTCTCCTTTGCCAGTATTTCTGCCAGCTTGAGCCCAACCTCCAGGTTCTCCTTTGCCGCAAGCTCCACTACCCGATGCACTATCACTCCGATGTCCATTGCACGCTTTCTTTCAAACGCTGTTTCAGCTCTCGGATATTCTATCTCATCAGTATGGCTTGGCGCCTTAATTTCCTTATAAACTTTTGCGCTTTCTATTTTTTGCTGATGCTCTTTTCCAAATAGCTCCTTTTCTCTCTCAAGCTCAGTGTCAGCAGGTTTTCGGGATAAAAATAACTTTATCCTGTCAGCAGGTTTAGTCTTTTGTTTGATTTTGAATTCAGACATTTTACACCTGAAGATAGAGTTTTGGAGCGGATGGTCCTTGGTTTCTTCTGATGGCATCCCTGGCAGGATAAAATCTATATATCTTTTTATGTTTCTATCATTTTGCGGTAAAGAACGGAAATCCGGTAGAACGAGATAGTTCTTTGCGCGCGTGGTTGCAACATAAAATTGCCGGAGATATTCGCATTGTTTGTGTCTTTCTTCCTCGGAGTTCTTTTCAAGATACCCGGGAGTCATATACTGGCTAAGGGCAATCTCCAGCTGATGCTTTTCCCAGTCCTTAATCACTCCGGTTTCGCCATAATGTTGTTTCCCGCAAAGATTTATAATAATGACAATAGGGAATTCCAGACCTTTTGCTTTGTGAATGGTTGATAAAGTAATTGCATCCTCAGCGTCTTCTGCTAAAAGCTCTGGCATTTTAGTATCTTCTCCACCTGAGATTTCCAGCCAGTTAATAAAATCGCTCAAACTAAAGCCGGGGTCTTGCTCCAGGTTTCTTGCAATTGCCTTGATTCTCTCAAGATTTAGAAGAGCCTGATTGAAGCGATTATTCAGAGCTTTGAGTTTTCGTACCTGGCTTTTTTCAATGGCTTGTTCAATCAGCCAGGATAGAGACCTTCGGTCTCGTTGAGCATAAAGCTCCTGAAGAAATTTAAAAGCGTTTTTAATGGAATCAACTGGAATTTTTTCAGGGTCCAGTTCAAGCCAGTTCCAGGTCCCGCTAGAGAATTTGAACTGGAACAACTCGGCGTCGCTCACTGCGAAGAACAGGGAGCGGAGCGCTGACAGCAGAGAAACATTGTCCAGAGGATTTATCAGGGTTTTCAAAAGCGAGACCAATCCAGCGATTTCCTCGCGCAAACTAAAGTCATCGCTTTCCGCGATTTGAAAAGGAATGTCTCTCATTCTGAAAATAGTTTTGACAAAGGATGCGCTATTATGAGTTGGATATAGCACAGCAAAGTCTCCAAATTTAACCGGCTCTAATTTTTTTGTGCGCTGGTTCCAGATTTTCAAGGGCAGGGAATGCGCCCATTGAATAAAATCAGCAACTGCTTCTGCTTCTAGCTCTCGCACACCATCAGCATTATATTTCTCATCTTTTCCTTCCAGCTCCATAATCACAACCGCTCTGGGAAGAGTTTTATCCATTTGCCAGTCAGTTGAATAAGGCTCAAGGCTTTCATATCCGGGTTGATAATCCTTTCCCGGGTCTTTATTCTCTTGATTAAACCTGGTCTCAAAAGTGTAATTGACCCATTTAAGAATTCCCGGATGAGAGCGACGATTTACTTTCAAAACCGGTAGCGGTTCAGGAGAACTTTTTATAATGCTCTCTTTGGCTCTTTGATATATCCTTAAATCAGCCCGGCGAAATCTATACAGGGATTGCTTGGGGTCTCCAACCAGAAAAAGTTTCCCAGGCTCAAGTTTAACCTTTGTCCAATCTTTTGCAGATGAATTCAATTCTTCTGCCAGAAAAAAAGCTATCTCAACCTGAACCGGGTCTGTGTCCTGAAATTCATCTATGAGAATATATTTAAACCTTCTCTTAAAATACTCCCGAGCCTCTGGATTATGTTTTAGCAAATCCCTGGTCTTAAAAAGCAAATCCTCAAAATCAAGCGCTTCCTGCTTCTCTTTCTCGGATTGCACTAACTCCAGAAAATCATTTAACCTCTCCAGAAACCTTGCTAGAACATTTGCTCTAAACTGGTCAAAAACTTCTATCAGCTCTGCGTTGATCTTCGTAGCCTCTGGTGTGCGCTCCCATTCATTTTCTCTTTTTAGGTCCTTGCTTTTGAACTGTAAAAAGACTCTCTCTTTATCTGCGGAATTTTCCAATAAATTTTTTATTTCATCTATCGCCCGGTTGAGCTTAATAACATTAGGTGCATCAGCTTTTGCGCGCTGATAGAGTTTATCAAATTTTTTCTCAACCTGCTCAATAGAGATATTGCTTTTAAGTTTCTTCCATTCTGTTCTGGCATTATCTAACAGGTCTCTGGCTGAAAACAGGCTTCTGGCAAGGGCTTTTAAATCATCTATTTTAACCCCGCTTCTTCTGAGTAATTTGAAAAATTCTTCGTCTTCCTGAATTTTTTTTGTAAGCCAGTTTTCCCAGGTCTGCTCAAAAAGAAAATCTCTCCCTGAAGGGTCCAGGATTTGAAACGCTGGCGAAATTTTAGCTTCCACTGGTCTCATCCGTAATAGCCTGCTACAAAAGGAATGAATGGTGGAAATTTCCGCCTGCTCAAATTCTGCAAGCGCCCTTTTATAAGGATTTTCTTTTTGGGAAGAAAATTTAACGCTTTTTTCACCAAGCTCCTTTCTCAAACGGGTTCTCAATTCAGACGCGGCTTTATCAGTAAAAGTAATTGCCACCAGCTGGCGCATCCTTAGTTTTCTATCCTGCTCAATTAAATTAACTATCCTTTCCAGCAAGCTATAAGTCTTGCCAGTGCCTGCGCTTGCCTCAACTATAAAGTTTCTGTCTATTTGCTTTATCCAGTCCATTGCCTTATCTTTAGTCATTTTTCTCTTTTTCCAGCGGGAATTTATGGGTGTTGTCTTCTAAAAATTCTTTATATTCCTTTAGCCTGTTATTCTTTAACTTTTGTGCCCAGTCTCCGCTTGTTCCAAAACAAAGCGCAGGATAGGGGCAATATGTGCATTTACTATACTTTTTCTTGCCTTCACTGTTCGGGACAAAAAATCCCTGTTTAATTCCCTCTCTCATCCTTTTAATCCATTCGCCAAGCTTTGCTCTGAGTTCATCCAGCATAATTCCAGATACTCCTATGGACTCTGGCTTTTGTAAGCCTTTTGTATCCATCACCAGGAATCTTGCTCTGATTTTTTCAGGAGAAATAACAGGTGCAAGATTGAGCGCGCTGAGCAGATAAATTGGAAGCTGAAATTGTTGCAACGGTTTTTTGCTTAAGTCATCTGCGCTACCGAATTTATAGTCAGTAATCTCCAGCGCATCTTTTCCCTTTGCCAGTCTGTCAATTTTTCCGCTTAAATACACTTTTTCTCCGGTCTCAAGTTCCAGTTCCGCGGTTTTTTCCTTGATCCATAGCTCTGTTTGCCATTTATTGAACTCCTCTGAAGGAATAATATCCTGATGCCAGTAAGCTAAAAACGCCTCTGCCTCATCAAGCTCCAAATCTGTAATCAGCTCTGGAGCAAGTAGTTCCTCCAGCAGATATTTCTTACCATCTCTGAAAATTACTTCTTTCAGTGTGTTGAAAAATTTTTCCCGGTCTCTTAAATCCGTTTGATTTTTAAGCTCGCAAAATAATTTATGCAAAATTGTATGCAAGAGAGTTCCCTGTTCGTGTCTTTCAAAATCCCATCTGCGCGCTGGCTCCCCTAGCTCGCTTACCTCCAGAATCCTCTCCATCAGGTATCTAAATGGACAGCTGAAATATGATTCCAGTTTGTGTGGAGAAAATGTCTCTGGTAAAACCCTGTCCAGATTCTTTTTATAAAATTCATCTGCGCCAAAAAATCCGCTGAAGCTCCCTAATTCCTTGCTTAACCAGCGCTCTTGAGCTAACTCACAGAGCCTGATAATAGATGGCTCTTTAAGCAAATGCCTGATGGCATCCAGATTATCCTGACTCTTTGCTATTTCCTTATTCTCCCAGTCATCTTTGTTTAAAGCGCGTTCTGATTTATCCGGGAAAAACTCGCTTATGCTGACCTTCCTTATCCAGGATTGCTTCTTTTCTTTTCCTATCTCATAAATTCGGTCAAGCTCAATATCTTCCGAGAACAATTTCTCCAGAGCATAATACAGAATAAAACTGGCTGGCTTTTCCTGATTGTTTTCAAAAGAAAGCCAGGGCGCGCTCAAAACAAGGAACTTATCTGCCTGCTGGCACGCAAGGAAAAACAAGAACCGCTCTTCTAAAGGTTGTTGTCTTTTTAATGAAAGGTATGCTTTTCCATTATGTTTCTCCAATAACTGATTGATCCTTTCTCTCTCTTCATCTGAAAACAAAGGCTTTTCCTGAATTGGTAGAGGGAAACTGCCCTCGCATAAGCCTGGAAGAATCACTGCCTTAAAGCGCACACCTCTTGCAAGCATTAGCTCTGATAAACATACCCCTCCCTGACGGAATTTTCCGTGCGGGACAGTTTGTGCCCCAAAAGCCCTTTCAATCAGGACTAAAAAGATTCCATAATCCGCTGGAATTTTTGTTTTCTCAAGCTCCTCTATCTCATCAAAAATTCCCTTCAAGCTCTCTCTTAACTCAGGCTCCTGGTCAAAATCTAAATCCACATACTTTCCTAAAAGATTTTCTGCAAGCTCCACCATTTCTTTCCAGCTGGTTTCTGACTTTATTCGCTCCAGGCTCTGGAATAAATCCTTTGTGATTACCTGCAATTTTTGGCTTGCCTGAATTTTTTTCTCAATCAGCCCCTTTCGTCTCTTGCTCTGTTCCTTGTCCTCATCTTCATCTGGCTCCCTTTCTTCCCTCTTAAGGCTTGCTTTCAAGGAGCTTATATATTCATCCAGCCTTTTTTCCCATTCATCCTTTCCATTTACGATAAATGCCTCCCGGCTGATTACATCAAATAAACCAGCAAGCTCCGAAGTTGCTCCTTTGAAACACTGGCTTGACACTACTGAAATTACATCCTGTCTGGAATAATCTTCCTCTGGGATAGAAAGCAATTTCATTGCGGTTCTGATAGCGCTGAATTCCAGAATAGCCTTACCGTTAGCAAGAAAATACGGAATGCCATAAATTTCAAACGCTTCCTGCAACGCCCTGCTATAACTCTCATAATCTCTGACCAGAACGCCTATCTCATCAAACTTAAGCCCTTCCTTCTTGACCAGACGCATAATCTCTCTGCATATCTCTAAAACCTCACGGTCAATTCCAGGAGCAAAAATAATACACACGCTCTGGTCTGATTGTAATTGCGTTTTTTCTCCAGTAGATAATGCTTTTTTAAAGACTGAAAGATTGGTTTTCGTAAATTCTGGCTTTAGATATTCTGGCTTTAAACCAAGCGAGTTCTTATAAAATTCAAAAACCCTCCGGGCGTATTCAAAAAACCAGTCCTCTTTTTCCGGCTTGAGCATAAACGCGGTCATCCGCGTATGACGCGCAATCCCTGAGACCAGTTGCCTCTGAATCGCAGTAAAGTCATAAAAGCCATACACGAGAAAATGACTGGCGCCAAAAACCTTGCTGAAACGCTCTGCCAGGTCAATAGCGCGAAGATATTGCTCCCATTCCTGCTCATAATCCCTCAGTCTTTGATCCAGGCTCTTAAATAATTCAAATAGGGCTTTTTGCTTGGGCTCGGTATTGTCCTTAGCTAAAGCCTCTGCTAAAAGTTTCATCTCTTCGCCCATAATCAAGCCATCTTTGAAGTCTTTATACTCATTGATGATGGTCTCGCATAGCCCATTGTAATCTTTGACCCTGGAGAAGTAATTTTCTGGAGGAAGACTTTTAAGAAGGTTTTTTACCATAAGCCATTTAAGGGAATCGCTTGCTATGGGCTTGAATTCTGGAAACGGATTTGTAAGCTCAAGCGCCTGCACGAGTTGAGGGAAAACCAAGAACCTGACATTTATCCCTATTCCTTTACGGCTTAATTCCGGATAGATGTTTAATTCCAGATTTTGGGCAAGAATTTTAGAACCAGCAAGAACAACTACTGGCGCAAGAATATCTCTGGTTTTTTCCTGCTCTATTACTGAAACTAATTCCTGCTCCAGCCTGTCCCAGCAGGCGGAAACTAATAACCTTGAATTGACTTCAGTCATTTAGAAGGGATTATAACATAAGTTAATGTCAAAAGCGGTCAATAATTTTTAAAAAAAATAAAAAAATTATTTAACCCCGGATGAGGATAGTATTTGAGTGATCTTTTTAATCTTCTCATCAGCTTCACGCAGGCGCCTGGAAATGGTTTGCGCAAAGAAGCGGTAAATTTTAGCGGCCATAGAGTCACTGGCTTTTAGCAGGATGTCAAAATCCTTTTTTGCCAGAGTAAGCGCGGCAATCTCGGTTTTTGCTCGGACAGATGCGCTCCGTGGCGCCTGATCAATCAAGCTCATCTCTCCAAAATAATCCCCGGCTTTAAGCGTTGCTAAAATCTCCTCCCTATCCTCGCCTACCTTCTTGAAGACCTCAACCTCGCCCTTGAGAATAATATATAATTTATCTCCAACATCTCCCTCATTAACAATGACCTGTCCTGCATTATATTTTTCTTTCATCAAGAGTTCTGCCAGTTCTCCTAATTCCAGAATGTCCAGTTCATGAAACAGGGGTATATTGCTGAGGATTTCCAGGTCCTCCCGCTTCTTCTTGGTGGCGCTAACAGGTTTTCTCTCCTCGCCATAAAGCGCCTGCAATAACTCCCGCTTCATCTTTTCCTTCTCATCGCTCGGGAGAGGCTTGCTAACCTTTTTTACCCAGCTTATAAATCTTAGATATTCTGTGGTCCGGTCCTCCTGCTCCTTATCCTCATAAAATTTTGCCAGCATATTCCGGTCTCCCAGGCTGATCTGGTCAAAGATGATTCCCATTCCCGGGTCAAGCGCTCCGGGCTTAGCAGACGCCTTATTGATTCTGACCACCTCACCAGAAAGCTCTATTTTCCTCTCCAGCTTCGGGTCATCAAATATAAACTTCAGCTTGGTCCCGACCGGGAACTGCTGATCGCTCTTAATGTACACTCGTTCCTTGTCCAGCTCCAGAATGTATCTGGAATAAAGCCGAGACTCGGTCTCGCCCTCCTTGAGCACCTTAAGAGGCACTCCAGTATCTTCTCCCCGGAATTCCCGTTTTAGTTTATCCTGTCCCTCTGCCAATGTCTTTCCCCTTTGTTCGGCTTAAACTTTCTGGTATTATATCATATTTTGCGGTTGCCTGTCCAATCCGCTTATATACAAGCGGCTTGCTCGGCATTTTAGCCATTTCCGTTGAAATCGCGCTTTGCTCATACGGATTCTAACCCATTATATCGCAAGAATTGAATTTTAGAAATAGAGGATTAGAATAAGATAAATAGTATGAGAATAAAATGAGCGAGTATGCAAAAAAGCAAAGCGGTTTATCGGTGGATTCAGTGGGTCTAGTCCAGACTCAATACTATAGCTTTGCGCATCCACCAGAGGAGATGGTTCTGGAAAGCGGGGAAAAGCTGGGACCCATCACGCTTGCGTATGAGACCTATGGCAAGCTAAATGCGAAAAAGGATAATGCTGTTTTGATTTTACATGCACTATCCGGAGACGCACATGCCGCTGGCTATCATAGTCCAGAGGACAGGAAGGTTGGCTGGTGGGACTTTATGATAGGTCCGGGAAAACCCATTGACACGAATAAATACTTTGTTCTATGCAGTAATGTTATTGGCGGATGTAAGGGTTCAACGGGTCCGAGCAGTATAAATCCAAAGACCGGTAAGCCTTATGGCTTGGATTTTCCGCTTGTCACAGTCGGCGACTGGGTTGAGGCTCAAGCGCGACTGATTGAACATCTGGGCATAAAAAAACTGCTGACCGTGGTCGGCGGGTCCTCTGGAGGAATGCAGGCTCTGGAATGGGCGATTCGGTTCCCAGACATGGTCAAGACCGCAATCCCGATCGCAACCACTGCTAAATTAAGCGCACAGGGCATTGCTTTCAATGAAGTGAGCAGGCGCGCAATTATGTCTGACCCGAAATGGCGCGGTGGCAACTATTATGAAACCGGGGATGCTCCTAATGCGGGCTTGGCGCTTGCCCGTATGATCGCGCATATCACTTACCTGAGCGAGGAGAGCCTTCACAGGAAGTTTGGAAGAAAGCTCAAGGACAGGGAGAAGTATGGCTATAATTTCAGCACAGAGTTTCAGGTTGAGAGCTATCTGCATTATCAGGGAGACGCTTTTATCCGAAGGTTTGACGCTAATTCTTATCTTTATATAACCAAGGCAATAGATTATTTTGACCTGACAAAAGGCGGGCAGATACCTTTGGACCAGGCATTCAAACCAGTGAAGGCTAAATTCCTTGTGCTTTCCTTTAGCTCAGATTGGCTTTATCCAAGTAGAGATTCCAAGGAGATTGTGCGCTCTTTGAAGAAGAATAACCTTGAGGTGACCTATTGCGAGATTCAAACCGATTTCGGGCACGATTCGTTTTTGATCCGGAACCCAGTGATGGAAGAGATGATTGCTAATTTCTTAGCAAAAAATTATGAGGAATGAGCAAATAAGTCTTTCAGAAAAAAAGGAGATAAAAAATGAAGAGCAGATTAGCAAAAATTCTAGGGGTTAGTGTAATTACAATCGGGATTTTCAGTTATAGCTGTGGTTCAATACAAGATTCCAGCTCAGAAGAGAGAGCTAGCTCTGAAGAGATTGAAAAGTATTCTATACCTATACCGCCTTCTGAATGGAACAAGGTTTCTGCTGGAGGACTTTTTACCTGCGGGATAAAGTCTGATTCCAGTCTATGGTGCTGGGGGAATAATTTTTATGGTCAGCTTGGAACTGGGAACAACGATTCCCAAACTCTTCCGTATCCAGTTGGAGGGGATACAGACTGGGTATTAATTTCTGCAGGGGCTTATCATGCCTGTGCGAAAAAGACCAATGGTGCTATCTGGTGCTGGGGAAGAAACGATTATGGACAGCTGGGAATAGGAAATACCGCAGACCAAAATGTTCCTGTCCAAGTAGGCGCGGATACTAACTGGACCGCTATATCAGCGGGATATTATCATACCTGCGCGAAAAAAACTAATAATACGCTTTGGTGCTGGGGAGATAATGAAACAGGTCAGTTAGGACTTGGTGATACCGCGAATAGAAATACGCCGGTTAAAGTAGGTGTAGATAAAAATTGGGCATCAGTATCAACTGGCGGTTATCATACCTGCGCAAAGAAGACCAATGGCACTATCTGGTGCTGGGGATCTAACTCATTGGGTCAGCTTGGAAATGGGAATGACCCTTATGTGTTTAGCCCGATTCGCGTAGGCACAAAAAAGGACTGGGCGACTATTTCTGCAGGAGCTTATCATAATTCCGCAAAAAAGACTGATGGCACGCTCTGGTTTTGGGGGAATGATGGTATGAACGCCAGTTTCAAACCAGTTAAGGTAGGCACTAAAAATAACTGGGCGAACCTGGATGCTGGTTATTACCATACCTGTGCGAAAAAGACTGATGATAGTATCTGGTGCTGGGGAACGAATGAGGCGGGACAGCTTGGAACTGGAAATACCGTTAATCAGAGTATGCCTGTAAAAGTTGGGACTGATAAAAACTGGAAGTCAATCTCTGCTGGATACGCTCATACCTGCGCTAAAAAGTCAGACAATACACTTTGGTGCTGGGGGTATAACAAAAGTGGCCAGCTTGGAATAGGAAATAATGATAATCAACTCTCTCCGGTTCTCGTTTATTAAACCGAAGAAAAAACCGGGACAAATTTTGGGTTTATTTAAACCGAAAGGGGGACAGAGATGGCAAAATTAAGTTTGAAAGGGGTTCTGGGATGTCTGATGCTCTCTTTATTTTTGCTCGGATGCGAAAAGGGACATAATGATGGTGGAAGTGATGATGTTAATGCGTGCAGAGATGCTGATGGAGATGGCTTTTATACTGGCAATTGCAATGGCAGTTATTTGAAGGTCGGGGATTGTAATGATGACAACCCGGTTGTTAATCCAGATGCAACAGAGATTTACGGGAATCAACAGGATGAGAATTGCGATGGCAAAGATGGAGGAGACAAGGACATTCCGTGTGCGGAGCGCAAGGATGTTGCCTGCATTCTCTTATTTGGACCGGTCTGCACTGAGGACGGCAAAGGCGGGTATTGCTATGAAGGCAATGAATGTTTTGCCTGGGCGAATTGCAAGGATGTTCTCTGTAATTTAAACCTGGATCAAACTGGCCAGATTGATCCGAATTCTGAATGCGCGCGAACTTATCCTGGCTGTGTGAATGCTTGCCCATCGGAAGACCAAAATAATGACGATCAAGGAGGAAACTCGGAACCTGGTTCCCCGGGACAGGGCTTATAATATATTTTAATTGAGCCCTGCTTTAGGCTCGCCGACCCAGTTCTGTTCCGATGGCTTCCATTTAATCAATTCCGGATGAGCCTTTAGCTTGCTCGCCCACTGAATCAAGTTTAGCGCCCCTGGCATTAGATTCGCTATCTCAGTGTCCAGGTAATAGACATTGTATGTCCAGAAAATTGTTGAGAAGGTTCCGTTGCGTGGAATTAATGCGCGCGTTTCAGCGCGCTTGCCTATCTCAATCGTAATTGGAAGGATGCCGTATTTGTAATATATATAATCATCCAGTGCGCCAATTGTTGGATAAAGATCAATCTCAGGATGAATGTCATATTTGTCAAACTGTAGCTCCTGATACTCTTTTGCCATTTGATTGAAAAGCTCATCATCCGCGGTTCTGTCCGGGAATGTTCCTGGAGGGAACATAATCATCCCGCCTGTGGTGTGATAGTTCATTGAGATAATAAAATGATGCTTCTCTATGAAAGCAATCAACGCCTTAGTCTCAGGCTCGCTCAAAGGCTCAGGACCACGATAACTGGTCATCCATTTATATTTTGACCCAGCAGAGTCCTTGAGACGGGAAGGAGCGTCCGCAGGATAAGGATAGTTCCGGTTAAGGTCAACCTTGTTCTGGTTCTTGCGGATAAAACCAGCAAAACCATAATTTGCCTGCGCTTTGGTTGCCTTGTAATTCCCGTCCGGATTTAGAGACGGAATAACATAAATATCCGCGCCATCAACCAGAGAGGTGATATAGCAATCTTTGCCATATCCAGAAGCCAGCTTTTTAATCAGCGCCAGACAGAACTCCGCTCCTGTCAACTCCTGCGCGTGTATGTTGCCGGAAAAAAGAATCTCAGGCTTATCAGCTCCGCCAGTGGAAATCTTCACCACTTTTAGCTCTCTGCCTTCTAAAGATTTTCCATACACATCCACGCTCACCAGCTTGGGATAATTTTTTGCCACCGCATCCATCTCAGCATACAACTCATCCAGAGTGTGATAAGGCCTTAGCCTCCGATTCGGGTCATTTCTACGAGCCTCTGCCTCTGCACGCCTCTCCTGCTCCCGCTTCTTCTTCAGTTCCTCCTGATACTGCTTGATCTTCGGGTCCAGCCCAGAGGAGAACGCCGGAAGAGAAATCAGCAGACACAGAACCAGAATCAGTCCCGGGAAAAAATCTCTCAATCTCTTCATTCTGACACCTCCGTTTGTTTGCGCTTAACTATTCTCACCATCGCCTTTTCAGGGCAAGCCAGAGGAGATAGATATTTCGTGCAGTTGATACAGCCAGCGTATATCTTTGGATAAAGTCTCCGCTTGCTCACTCGCTTAAAACCGAATTTCTTGAAAAACCTCGGATAATAGGTCAGAACCAGAATCCTGTCCGGCTCAAACTTCTCCAGCTTCCGAATCATCTTGTTGACTAACATCCTTCCAATCCCCTGCTTCTGATACCGCTTTCGGACAGAAAGGCTTACTATCTCCAGAGTGCTCTCCTCATTTAAATCTATGTTGGGAAGAACCTGCCAGGAGATCACGCCCTTGATCCTTCCCTTATCCTCATATACCAGAAACCGGTCAAAGTTGCGGGAAAGGTCCGGATAAGACCGGGGAAGAACCTCCTTTGGATTCTCCCGAATCACCTTGTAGATGCTCGGTATATCGCTCAGTCTTGCAGGACGAACCTGACCAGTCAATTTCTTTTTTGCCTTTTTGGCTTTTTTCTTCACTGGCAAATAGATTTAGCAAGATGCAAAAAACTTGTCAAATGCCCAGCTCTCGCCACAGAACAAGGTTTGCCCCAGAACACATCACAGGATTAGGTGCTTAACCTTTGGCAAAATTGGTAAAATGCGCTTAAATAGTATCCAAGAAATTGGGTGCGATACACTATTTAGGAATCAATTTCGCTTTAACATTCTTAACTTCAAAACCAGCAAGCTCCAGAGAAATGCCATTGTCTTTAATCGCCAGTTTCTCCTTTTCCCTCTCCACACCATCAGTTAGCCATGCGTCAGTAAGTTTAAAGAGCGGAAACTCCAGACGAGCTTGCGCAGGCTTGCCTGATACCTCATAAATGCGCAGAATATAGCCATCTCCGTCCTCTGCCTTCTTGAAAGCAGTGATCATCACATTGTCTGGCGAGACTTGAGCGAAACTGCCCACTGGAGGAAGTTCACCTGAGCCACTCTGGGAGAGCACTGCTATTGCAGGCACTGAAAGCTCCCAGCCAGCACGATGCGCCTTGTCCAGGTCTTTATTATCAATGGCTGTAATCCGGTAATGGAAAGTCATACTTCCTTCCTGTGATGGTGAGAAATTGGTATTCTGAAAGTTGTTCATAATCTCGGAATATATTGTCGGCTTGTCCGGGTTCCAGGGATAAATCCCAGCCCGATACCAGAGAGGCCATATCATTTGATTGTAATAGCCAGCCTTCTTGGTTATCTCTCCCATCTCTATCATTGGCGCTTCCTTTGTGCTCCAGATAATCGTGAATCCCTGGCTCTTGCTCCTTAGCTCAACATTATGAGACACTGCCCAGAACTTCGCGAAGCCTGGCAATTGCTCATAATAAGGCTTCATCTTCCCATATGGCGTCTCCACCCAGATTTCAAACTCAGGGACATTGAAGGGAAACACAAAATATCTTGATTCCCCGGGTTTGTTTTTATAATCATCATAATAAAAAATCATATCAATATAGTCCTGTTCATCATATAGTATATAAGATTCTACTATAGACCCTTTGCCCGGTATATTTGAGCTTAACATTGCTAATGCCATTTTACCGGAAAGCATATAAAAAGTTTTTTTCCCTTCCATACCTGAAATAACTGGTTTGCCAATTTTCCTTACATCAGTTATGTCTGCAAAATCCTGCTTTCTGTAAATAAAGTCTCCAAAATTATATTTTGCGTTAGTATCAATCAATTCGCGTCCAAGTTTTTTGTCGTAAATACTGGTTAAGCCTTTTTGATTATCAAAGGTTAATTTGAATCTGTGGTTTTCTAAAGCGCCATTTCCAGCTTTGAGAAAGGTTTTGGATTTTGCGTTTTGAGAGGATGAGACCAATTTGAACTTTTTATACCCTAACGCAGGGATATTATTAGCGGGAAAATAGAGATGAGAGAATCCGCTGTTTGTTTCAGAGATAAAAACACCTATAACTTCTCTATTTGTTTCAGGGTCAATTGCTATATATTCATCATTACTAATATCAATGTTGCCTGTTATCATTATCTCAGGGTCAAAATTCCAGTATGAGGCTTTCCAGGAAAGAGGATTAAAAACGATTATGCCTGGCTCTGGTCCTCCAATTTTTTTTGCCAATTCTACAAAGGAAGATTTTTGCAGTTCAAAGGTTTGGCTATGAGCGTTTTTCAGCCAGCTGGATTTTATGTTGAAGATTTGTTTATGTTGAGGAGCGGTATTAAGCATATAACCCCAGGTGTGCTCGTCAAATAATATATTATTGTAGTAGGCGTCATTGATTTCTTTGTGAGGATATTGATGGGATGGTTCAAGGATGCTCACGATGCTGGCGAGCGCTTCGGTTTGATAAAGGAGATGATGAAGGTCTCTGCTCATTGCTGTCCATTTCGCTTCTGTGATGACTCCATCTGCCCACCAGTCCGGCATATCGCCTCTGGCTTTTGGAATTTGCTCTGCAAAATTATTTTCAAGATAAGAGAAAAACATCTTTGGTGTTGCGGAGACCAAACGCGGATACGCGAAATGCTCGTTCCATTCCTTAATGGTCTCGCAGAGTTCAAACCTGGGCAAGGCGTTATCATTGGCGCCAGTCTTGTCCGCTCCTGAGCGCGTCAGATGAATCGCATCATAAACATAGCCATCCTGCTCATATCTTGAAAGCAGTTCAATCAATGCAGGAAACAGCTTGCTGTATCCTTCAAAAAGATAAGATGATAAAAGCCCAGAAGGAAGTTCAGTATAAGCGTCTTTACTTCGCCAGGTCAAAAGCTCGCCGGGTCCTGGTCCCTGCCAGTAAAACGCTTGCGGAAATTTTGTCGCGTGAAGAATGTTTCCTCCCCGATAAAAGGAGTTGGGGTTAAAGGAAAAGTATTTGATGCCACTGCTTGAGAGCGCAGACACCTCTCCCCAGGTGATTCCATCAACATCATTATGCATAATTGAGAGCACGCTTGCTCCGAGCAGAGGCTCAGCCTCTAGCTTGGAATAATACACATCGCGGAATAACTCCTCATACCCTTCGGTCTCTGTATGCTCGTGCACCAGCTTTGCGCAGACCTCAAGTCTTCCCTCCTGAGCGCGTTTTTGCAATTCTAATAATCTCTCCGGATGCTTCTCAAGAAAATACTTCAGCTCCCATGCGCCTTCCATTGTCCAGCGATATTTTGCGTCTTCCTGCCAGTTGTCTGTCTTTTTCATAAAATCCAGCGCCATCTCTGTAATCTGATTTCGCTTCTCAAAAACCTTCTCCGTAGTGTTGGTATATCCCAGGTCAAGATGCGAAACTGAAGTTATATAAACCTTCCATTGTTTTGCAGGAGCCCAGTCATATTTGAGCGATTGAATTTCTTTGCCGTTATCAAGCAATTTTAACTCCAGCCCAGCTTTTTCCCTCAGGTCAGGAATTTTTATTATCCCCTCGCCAGAGCTAACTTTATTGTCATAACTCAATCCTCCATGCCTGATGGCTCTCACCACAAGGTTGCTTCCGATTGTTCCAGCAAGCTCCACGCGAACCAACTGAAGCAGAAGCGTCTGCTCCTGAACAAAGAAATAACTCGGACACACTTTGGTTATCCTAGTTTTTGCCCCGGGCGCAAGATTGCTCTCCTTTGCCACAACCGGCTTATTGAAATACTTCTTAAAAACTGACTGTTCCTTGCTCAACGCGGATGCGCAAATCGGGAGCGCAATTAAAATCCAGATAATTATCTTTTTCATTTAAGACCCCCTTTTATTCGTATGGTCTTTATCTCATAAGCCCCTAATGAAGTCTTAATATCTGGGTCTTTAATCAGGATTTTTTCCAGATTCCTCTCCACGCCATCTGTGAACCATGCTTCCGAGATTTTTAAGAGCGGAAACTCCAGACGAGCCTGCGCAGGCTTGCCTGATACCTCATAAATACGCAGAATATAGCCATCTCCGTCCTCTGCCTTCTTGAAAGCAGTGATCATCACATTATCTGGCGAGACTTTGACCAGGCTCCCGCTTGGAGGCAGTTTGCCAGCACCTGATTTCATCAGGATGGAAAGCTCTGGCATTGAAAGCTCCCATCCTGAGCGATGCGCCCTGTCTGATTCGCTTGCATCAATCGCAGTTATCCGATAGTGCCAAACGCCTTCTCCTTTCTGGAAGGGAGAGAAATTAGTGCTCTGGTAATTGTTCATAATCTCGGAATAAATATGGGGCTTATCCGGGTTCCAGGGATATTTGCCCGGATTATAAATCGGGATCAGCCTGTTCCCGCGCTTGGTGATCTCTCCGAACTCAACCATTGGCGCTTCTTTTGTGCTCCAGATGATGCTGAAATTTTCGCTCTTGCTTTTCAACTCAACATTATGCGAGACCACATAAAACTTCGCATAATCCGGAAGCTGTTCGTAAAAAGGTCTGCTCTTTCCATAAGGCGTTTCATACCAGATTTCAAAGTCCGGAACATTGAACGGAAACGCGAGATAAATCGCTTCATCTTCCCGGTTCTCATAAGGTGTGAAATAATTTTCCAGGTCAATATAATCTTCGCCATCATAGAGAGTGATGGTCTGAATCAGGCTAAATTCTTCAGGCTTGCCTGCTGGGAAGGTATATAGCTTCACGCTTGCGGATTTGCGGTCTGCGATATACTCAATCCTATCAATGTTAAAAGTTCTGCGCGAATCAATCAGGTCAAACAGGCTCTGCTTTCTCCGGATGAGTTGTCCCATTGTATATTTTGCGCTCTGGTCAACCAGCTCGCGCTTGAGCTTCTTGTCGTAAATTCCGACCAGCCCTTTTTTCTCATCAATGGTCAATTTAAACCGCTGGTTTTCAAGGACGCCATCTTCAGCTTTCAGGCTTGAAGTGAGCTGGTTGATTTTTCCGCAAGAGACTATCTTGAAGCTTTTATATCCGAATGCAGGAATATCTGGCGCGAAAAACTCAAATTGCCTTCCATCTTCCCTGCTGTTTATTAGCTCTCCATATATCTCCTGATTGGTCTCCGGGTCTATCAATCTGGAATTGGCTATTTTGTCCAGGTCAATAAACTCGTTTGCCTCTAATTTTTTCCTGACCAAAACCGAAGTGCGCCAAGGAAGCGGATTAAACACTATGATGCAAGGCTCTGAGCCCGCAATCTGCTGTGCGAGTATAGAGAGCGTGTCTGTTTGGATTTTTTCCGTATTATCCAGTGCGGTGTGGAGCCAGCCGGCTTTTTGCTGAAAAATTTGCTGATGCTCTTTTGCGTATATATTGTGAAATCCCCAGGTGTGCTCGTCAAACATGATGCTGTTAAAATAAGCGTCATCAATTGCTTTTACCGGATATTGATAGCCAGGAGAAACAAGGCTGGCAAAACTTGCCAGCGCCTCGGTCGCAAACAGCTTGTGATGCAAATCCCTGCTTATGCCTTCTTCTTTTGCCTCTGTAATAACACCATCTGCCCACCAGTCCGGTTTGTCTCCTTTTGCAACCGGGATTTGCTTTCCGAAATTTTTCTCCAGGTATTCAAAAAACATTTTCGGGGTTGCTGAGACCAAGCGCGGATATTTGAAATTCTGATTCCATTCCTTAATGAGCAAAACCGGCTCTAGCTTCGGAATAGTATTGTCCCATTCCGGACCCGTGCGAGTGAGATGGATAGCGTCATAAGCATAATTGTTTTTTTCATAGCTGAGAAGCAGTTCAGTGAGCCTGGGCAATGCATTTGCATAATTGGTCAGAAGATAGGGAGCCTCTCCGTATGAATCCTTTGAGCGCCAGGTCAGGATTGAGCGCGCGTCTGGTCCCTGCCAGTAATATGCCTGCGGGAATCGGGTTTTGTGGATGATGTTGGCTCCGCGATAGGACAGATTAGGATTGAATAGAAAATACTTCACGCCTGAAACCGGCATTACAGTTGCCTCTCCCCAGGGAATGCCAGCAACATCTGTAAGATTTGCTGTAAGAATCTCGGTTCCCAGCAATGGCTCCAACTCTCTCTTTGCATAATACAGCTCCCGAAACAGACTCTCATATCCAGCGGTTTCAATATGCATATGCACCAGCTTTGCGCATACCTCCAGGCGTCCCTCGCGCGCAAGCCTCTGCAATTCCGGAAGTCTTTCCGGATGCTCTTGAAGGAAATTTTTTATCTCCCAGCTACCTTCTGAGGTCCATCGCCAGCGCGCATCCTCTGGAAAGTCCTTAGTCTGCTCCGCGTATTTAAGCGCAGTCTCTGTGATCTGATTGCGCTTCTTGAAAACATTTTCAGTCAGGTCTGTATATCCGATGTCCAGATGCGAAACAAAAGAGATATATACCTTCCACTGTCTTGCTGGAACCCAGTCAAAAATTAACGATTGGATTTCCTTGCCATTCTCAATCAGCTTGAGTTCTAGCTCCGCGTTTTCCCGCAGGTCTGGAATCTTGATGATGCTCTTGCTAGAGATGGAAATAGGATTTTCATAAACAAGATTCCCTGCACGGAGCGCCTTCACCTTTAAGCCCTTTCCAGCAATCTGAGAAAGCTCAATCTTGACCAGTTGCAAAACCATGCCCTGCTCTTCAACAAAGAAAAAAGTGGGCTGGACTTTTTTGATGTATATTCTTGCTCCCTTCTCCAGCTTGCTTTTTCTGGGAATCGCGCTTTGTTCAAAATTTTTCTGAAGCACATCCTCAAAAATCTTCCCCTGAGCCAGAGCAAGGAGCGGAAAAATAGTCAGCGCGAGACAAATCATTATTCTTCTCATTTTTTCGTCCTCCTTATTAAAATCATCTTAAAAGTTTGCGAATATCATTCCGGGACTGGCGGGATTTGGTTCAGAAATTTTTCCGGCTGATAAAGCGCCTCCACTGAGAGATAAATTGTGACCCCGGTCCATAGATGCGGGATGGATGTTCGCTGTTGCGCCACTTTGTCCGGATAACCCGGAACATCTATCCAGAGCGTGACCTCGCCAAAACAGTCGGTTCCTGGCATTGGCGCTTCCTCGGTCAAGACCTTAACTGCCTGCTCAATCAGAGGCTGATACTCAGGTATCTTTGCTGTGGCAATTCTCAAAATAAACACCTGCTCTCCAAGATACGCGAACCCGGCACGCTTCTTAAACGCGCTCTCTTCTACATTTTTAGCAAGTCTTTTGATCAGCTTTTGCGCACGAGGGTCATTGAAATCCTCAAATACCGGGGCAGGGAATAAACTCCATTGAATCCCGCGCCATCCGCTTTTCTCCAGCGTGTTCTCATCCTCTATCCGCCTGAGAATCCCTTTCCGCAAAGCCAGCGCGGATTGTCTCCATTTCTCAAGTTTTTTCTCATCCACTCCCCATCTCTTTCCAGCATCAAGCGCAGAAGCTAATCCTGTAAGCACGCTTGAGGCTCCGTGCAAAGTCGCCCGCGGCTTCTGATTATCATCCTCCATAACCTTCTTTGTCCATCCGTTTTTAACATCAACATATTCCACAAGCGCATCTGCGGCAAGAGTGAGCATTTCCAGATATTTTTTCTGATAGTCGGCTCTTTCAGATTCTGGAATAAATTTTTCATGTCTCCACAGGTCCCATAGCAAAAGGCTGGTCTCATCAATCTCTATAGGGCAAGCCTTGATTCTTCCCGGAGAGCCATCTGTGAAGATATTAGCGTGCCAGTGTCCTTTTGGAGAATAAAATGGAGATTTAGCGCCCAGAAGCCAGCTAAAATTGAAGTCAAGAAGCTCCCGGCGTTGAGTCCTGCGGTAAAAGTCCAGATGAGAGCTAACTATTTCCGGAAAACCGGCAAGGTCAAGAGACAGGTCAAAAAACGCGCCATCTCTGGGCCAATCAAAATGATAAGCTGGCTGACGAGTCGGAGAGGCAATAATAGCGCCAGTTTCTCTGTCCCTGCCAATAAACAAATTCAGAATTGCCCGACTCGCAACTCTCTTTTCAAGCGCACCAGCCAGAGGAGATAATTCAATTCTATTTGAAATTTGATTCCAGTCTGAAATTGCTTTTTGCCTTAGCGCTTCAAGCCCTGTTGCTCGCGCCTTTTCTATCAGAGCAACCGCCTCTTGTGCGCTTTTCCCTGCTGAGACCAAAACCACAACACGATTATCTCCTCTGGAAATTGCTTTTTCCAAGCCAGAGTCAGACTGGCCAAGATAAAAGATTGAACCCGAGAGCCTGCCATCTCTGGCATCCTCGCTCGCGGCAAGCGGGTCTGTGTTTTTTAATCTCCATCCGCGAAAATCAGCGCCCACCTGAAACCCGTCCGGCTTTCCAGCCAGAGCCATTGCCACAAAATATCCTCCCTCTGGATAAAGCCGCTCAATTAAAGCAGGACTAAATTTTTCTTGAGCGTGCGCTAAAATTTTTGCCCGGTCTTTATGGTTGGGATGGAAATACAGAATGATGTCCAGGTCAGGAAGATAAACGGTTGCAAAGCCAGCATCCTCTGGATCAGATGCCCCCTGCCATTTCTGGTCGCGATTATAAGGGGCAAAGGTTGCGTAGTAGAAAAATTTTTGCGCGGATGCAGACTCAATTTGGAAATCCTGAATCAGCAAATCATCATCCCAATCAACCCACTGGCAAATGCGAACGCGTCCGGGATTTTGCGAAGTGCCACGATTAAGAATTGTGCAGAGAATCGGACCTGATTCCGGCTCATAGCCGCGCGAACTAATCCAGCTTGGGTCTCCAAGCCAGCTCAAGGTCTCATCCTGAAAATAAATACCACCTCTTGCGCCCATTCCGGGATAAAGCTCATAAGGCCTGCCGTATCTCTGCCAGTCAATTCCTTGTGCGTCATCGCTCATTCTGGAATCATAATTCCATCTCCGATCCAGCGGAAACGCTTTGGTCACATAACGAAGCTGTTCGTATCTGGATGGATTGGGCCAGCGAAAATAAACGAGCTCTGCCCAGGGGCTTATTCCCACTGTTAGTCTGCCATTTCCTAAAGATGCCGCAGTGTTAGAAGCGCCGTGATTATGTTCAGCCCCAAAATCTGCTCGTAAAAGCTGGTCATCCAACTGGGGCAATCGTGCAAACGCTGAACCTGTTATCATAACAAGCGCTGGTATCAAAATACATTTCAGTAAAGTATTCATTTTTTTTCTATAAACCCGCCCGGTCCAGGATTCGGTAGGAAATGGCTTCAGAGATGTGCCTTGAGAGAATGTTTTCCTGATTGTCCAGGTCCGCAATGGTTCTGGCAACCTTTAAAATTTTTGACCAGCCTCTTGCGCTTATCCCGAAGCGGTCCACTGCGTTCTCCAGCAAGCGATGACAGGCATCATCAATCGGGCAGAATTTCTGAATCTGTCGGTTGCTCATCTGGGCATTGCAATAAATTTTAGAGCGCTTAAAGCGTTCCTTTTGAATTGCGCGCGCCTTTTTCACGCGCTCCCGAATCCGAGCGCTGGTTTCTGAAGCTGGCTCTCCAGAAAGCTCACGATACCTAACCGCTGGCACTTCAATCTGGATGTCAATCCTGTCCATTAAAGGTCCGGAGATTCTGGAGCGGTATTGATGAATCTGCCTGGGAGTGCATTTGCAGGGATGTTGAGCATCCCCCAGGTATCCGCACGGGCAGGGATTCATAGCGGCAACCAGCATAAATCTCGCTGGATAGCTGATTGAACCAAGAGCGCGCGCAATAGTGACCACGCCTGATTCCAGGGGCTGGCGGAGCGCTTCCAGAACATTTTTCTTAAACTCCGGAAGCTCATCCAGAAACAAAACCCCGTTATGCGCCAGGCTGATCTCTCCGGGACGGGGATTCACTCCACCGCCCACCAGACCTGCATCTGAGACCGTATGATGAGGGGAGCGGAATGGACGATGCGTGATTAACGGGATGTCATTATTGAGCAGACCAAGCACTGAATAAACCCTCGTGGTCTCTATAGCTTCTTCAGGGCTAAGCTCAGGCATTATCCCGGGCAATCTTTGAGATAACATAGTTTTTCCAGCGCCCGGAGGTCCAATCATTAGAAGGTTATGTCCGCCTGCCGCGGCGACCTCAAGTGCGCGTTTAGCAGATTCCTGTCCTCGCACTTCGGACAGGCAAAGCTCATAATCTCCAGATTTTTGAAAAAGCTGATCCAGATCAGTTTGCGATGGCTTAAGCTCAATCTCTCCATTAAGGAACTCCACCACATGCGCCAGATGACTTGCGGGAAAAACCTGTATGCCCTGAACCACAGAGGCTTCTTTTGCGTTTTCGGCAGGAACAATAATTCTTTCCATTCCTTTTTCTCGCGCGAGCAGTGCAAAGATAAGGGCTCCCGGAGAAGGCTTGATCGCGCCATCCAAGCCCAGTTCACCAAAGATAAGAGAGTTTTTAACTAAGTCGCTTTTTAAGATGTTTCCTGCATTTAACATTGAAAGCGCAATTGGGAGATCAAAGCCAGAGCCTTCTTTGTGCAAATCCGCAGGAGCAAGATTGATCACTGCTCTTTTACTTACAGGCATTGGATAGCCGGAATTTATAAGAGCGCTCTTGACTCTTATTTTGCTCTCCTTGACAGCTGTGTCTGGAAGACCAACGATATTGTAAAAAGGCAATCCCCTGGAGATGTCTGCCTCAACCTCCACCAATTTTGCCTCAACCCCCATCAGCGCCGCGGTATAAACCCTTCCTAACATAAGAAAAAAGACTATCAGAACCCTAGGTAAAAAGCAAAGCTAAATGCGGTCTATTTGAGTCATAAAAGATAAAGATGACAAAATTTTTCTTTAACTTGAGATTTGCACGCTTAATTCACGCAACGCGTGGCTCATGGTTCCGCTCTATCTGCGCCAAGAGCACGGTGGGCACTCCTCGTCCCTGGCGTATGACATGATAAAATTCGCCTTCATAATAAGCTACGCATGAGCTCATCTGGCTTTGGGGAGATTTCATGCCAGGATTTCCATATCAACTTCTTGGACTAAGCCAAATTCAAATTCCCGCTGTTAAATTCAACCAGTTTTTTCCAATCAATTCTGCCATCCTCGCAAAAATCTTTCATAAATTCTTCGGTAAATAGATTAACCAATCTGGCTTTTTCTTGTAGAAATGCCTCATTATGCTCTTTGGCTTTATATCCTATCGGCTCAATTATATCCTTATAGAGCTCCTTTTCTCCGCTGATAAAGTGCCAAAAAATTTGACCAACATATTTCCAATAGCCCCTGAGAAATGAGGTTCTAGTTTTTCCATAACAGATGCCCAAGATAGCCTCAACATTTGAGGTATGCTTTGATTGTTTTAAAACCTTGACTGCCTTTTTAAAATCTTCCTCAAGTTTCCTTTGCTGGGAGCTATTACCCCAATTAGGACCGGACTTTACCGAAATGATATAGTGGACATTATCCTTGATGAATTCAAAATCAATGCCCTCTGATGAGGACTTTTGAGCACCGCGAGTATTGCTGGCAATGAACAATGCCAAATCTTCCAAAAAATTTCCAAAAAGCTCCTCTTCGGCTGATGATAAATAGGCATCCATAATGCCTGAAACCAGTTCAGACGCGATATTGATATTTTTAGCCCTAAAAAGGTATGGATTTTTCTTCTTAAGGATCGTTTTCAGTTTAAGATTTTTGAGACATTCAAGCCTTGATTGATGAAAGTCGCCGATATTCTCAGCAACAAAAATTTTGGTCTTATTTAAATCAAGCTTAGCCATATAATTCCAATGGCAGGGAATAGTCTTCTAAATATCTTCTGGCGAGATCGCAGTATTCCTCATTTATATCAATGCCTAGATAATAGCGGCCCAAAGATTTTGCGGCGACTGCTGTAGTTCCGGATCCTACAAAAGGATCCAATACAATATCTCCTTTTTTGGTGAAAAGTTTAATAAACCAGGAGGGCAGGGAAAGAGGAAAGGTCGCGCTATGATTTTTATTGGTGCAAGTGGTAGCCATATAAAGAACATTGGTTGGATAAACCTTATTTCTTCCCAGCCAGTTGGACACATTTTTTCCAAATCCGCTCTTTGCCCTTGATTCATCGCGGCGCATATCGGTTTCACTCAGATTTCTAAGCCGGCTTTTTGACCATTCTCCAATCGGGACCATAACGGCTTCCTGATAAATATGAAATTTTTTGCTTTTGTTGAACTGAAGGCATCTCTCCCAAGCGTCCCTGAACCGATTGGGCCATTTGCCTGGATAACAATTCTTTTTGTGCCAGATAAACTCCTCGGTCCAGAGCCAGCCGTTTTTTCTCATTTCCAGAATCAAATCAATTACATAGGTATGCCTTTCGCCATTGACCACTTTTTCCTTGATGTTAAGGATGAAGGTTCCGGTCGGTTTCAGGACCCTGAAAAACTGGTTTATTCTTGGCATAAACCACTGGACAAATTTATCAGGATGAATACCGCCATAGGTAGATTTCCTGCTGTCTGCATAAGGGGGTGAGGTCACGATCAGATCAAAAAAATCATTCGGATATTCCTTCAAGACATCCAGGCAATCACCGCAGATGATCTCATTTATAGGTATGTTCGGCTGTCCCTCTTTCATCCTTAACTCCACTTTAATTTTAATTATAATGGCTATCTTTGTCAAGCGAAAACGCAGTCAAAAAAATATCTGCAAACGGGAGTTGCTCTATCTCTCCTCCGCAGAACATTACCTTTCCCGTCTCCTCAGATAAAACCGACTCGGCTCCACTCCGGAGCATCCCCAGAGTTGAGTCCAGAGCAAAAACCTCCTGAAATTTTTCCTCCAGCAACCGCTGACAAAAAAAGTCCCGGCGCCTACATCCAATACTCTCTCCAGAGGCTTCTGCGGCCCAGCCAGTCCCTGCTCAATGATCACCTCCAGTTGAGACAAAGTCTCAGACCGTCTCCGCATCTCCCAGGGATCATACCGCTCCGGAAATCCACAGCTCAAGCCCGCACTTCTCAGCCGGCTCTCCGCCAGACTATCATAAAACCTGCGCGTATCTTCCCTCTTCATCCTAAATTATTATGGGGTGCTAAAATAGAATCCAAACCCTAAACCCAAATTTTTGCCCGTCCGTCCAATTTATGCTAAAATGTTGAATAGTTTAACACCCCTGTAGCTCAGCAGGATAGAGCAACGGATTCCTAATCCGTAGGTCGCCGGTTCAAATCCGGCCGGGGGTACCAGTAAAAACCAGTTATTTATATCTCCGGGTTTCTGACAGGCTATCCCATTTGCCTTTAAAGTGGTTATAATAGATATTATAGACGAGAGATAATGAAGTCCAGCGCGGTAAGATTATACGCACAGGATTCCTGCTCCGGTATGGACGCCAGGGATAAGGAGCGGATTATGCGTATGCGGGAGCGATACCAAAAGGGTCCACTTTACATCTCTATTGAGCGAGCAAAGTATTACACTGAAAGCTGGAAAGAGACAGAAGGGAAAGGGCTTTCCGCTGGAATCCGTGTTGCGCTCGCGATGAAAAATGTATATGAAAAGATGACTCATTATGTTGACCCTGATGATAGGATCGCTGGGTACTGGACAGAGTTCTTTCTTGGAATGCCCATTGATATAGAGCGTGGGGTGTTTAATCAGGTTCTGGAGAATGAGCTGGACAAAAAATCCCTGATTTTATTCCGGCTACGCTCTTTTATGAAAGCAATGTTTTACCTTCTCCGCAAAGGCTTGATTTTGCAATTCTGGAAAAACCAGAAAATAGTTCGTAGCTCAGGTTCAAAGCCTCTGGACCTTGGCTTTAAGACAATGTCTGAAAGGAAGATAAATCCATTTCAGATAAAGGCTCAGGATAAAAAAATTCTCCTGAAAGAACTGCTTCCATTCTGGAAAGGCAAAACCATTGTTGACCGCATTGAAAAGGCTCTTGTCAAACAGGGGATTTATTCTGAAAATATGCGCGAGTTTGTGCTGGCGCTTTCAGCTAATACATCCCGTCAGGTGTTTCTGTTCTCCACTGCCGCGAGTATTGCCAGTTATCAGGGTCATGTGATCCTTGATTATGAGCGAGTGCTGAAACAGGGGCTTAACGCGATGCTGGAAGAAGTTAGAGAAAAGTTAAAACAAAATCCAGAGATAACCCAGCAGGAGAAAGATTTTCTACGCTCCATTGAAATCGCGCTTGAAGGCGTGATCATCTATAGCCAGAGGCTTGCGCAAAGGCTTAAACAGGAGCTTGAGCTTGAGAAAGAGCCAGAAACAAGGGCTATTTTGCAAAAGATGTTTGAAACCTGCTCGCGCGTTCCTTTTCAGCCTGCGTCAACTTTTGAGGAAGCGGTTCAATCTCTGTGGACTGTGAAAACAGCTGTTGAGCTTGCGCATCCTGTAAATCTTCATTGCTTTGGCAGGCTTGACCAGATTCTTTATCCGTATTATGAAAAGGACATTGCATCCGGTAGGATTACTCGGGAGTATGCGCGGGAGCTATTGGAGGAGCTCCTTCTGAAAATTATGTCACAGAATATCCGTCCGGAATCCAATATCCTTGCGAATTTTTATCACAGATATTTGGGCTCATCTCCAATAACCATTGGAGGTCTTAAGCCTGATGGCTCGGATGGGACCAATGAGCTAACCTATTTATTCATAGAAGCCGCGGCGCGGTCTAAAGCTATTACCAATATCTCTATCCGGGTTCATCCGAACTGTCCGGATGCGCTTTTGCTGAAAACCGCGGAAGAGCTTTATAAAGGAACATCAAGCTATGCATTTTTTAATGATAGTATAAACATAGAGGCGATGAAAAGGCGCGGATTTTCTGAGCCGGACGCTAGGGACTATGCAGTGATGGGATGTGTTGAGCTAACCTGTCCTGGGAAGACCGGTTCAATGAGCGCAAACGCAATTCTTTTATCACGACTTCTGGATATGACATTGCGCAATGGCGATTCCAGGATGCTTGCTGGTTTAATCAAGGACGAGGGACTGAAAACCGGGGACCCGGATTCTTTTAAATCCTTTGAGGAATTGCTTTCAGCTTTTCAAAAGCAGGGTAAATATATCATTAAAAAATTGGTTGAAGCGTCAAATCTGCGCGACAGGTTTTATGCAGAGTTTTTACCAGCTCCTTATATATCCGCGTTTATTGATGGATGCCTTGAAAAGAAAAAGGATGCGACCGGTGGTGGAGCAATTTATGACCTGAGCGGAATTTCTATGATCAATTCTATTGCGAATCTTACAGATTCTCTATATGTGATCAAAAAGCTGGTTTATGAGCAAAAGAAATTCACGATTAAGCAATTGATTAAGGCTATAGATAACAATTTCATCGGATATGAGGACATTTTGCGGGAGATTAAGCATCTGGATGGCAAATGGGGAAACGGATACCAGGAGACAGACCAGCTTGCAAGAAGCGTAATGAAGGAATTATTTGAGGAAACATATAAATATAGGAATTATAAAGGTGGTCCGTTTGTGGTTTATGTGATCTCTATGACCACTCACACGATTGACGGAAGACTATCAATTGCCACTCCGGATGGACGGCGAGCCGCGACCCCATATGCGGCAAGCTGTAATCCCTATAATGTGGAAAAGGCTGGAGTGACTGGTGTTCTTCGTTCAGTTGCGAGTCTGCCGTTTGAGGATGTGATGGGATGCGCGGTTAATGTAAAATTTCATCCATCAGCGATTGGCGAGATAGAGGAGCTGAGAAGAAAATGGGTCTCTTTGCTCAGGACATATTTCAAGCTGGGTGGTGCGCAGATTCAGCCAACAGTCGCAAGCGCAGAGATGCTGAGATGCGCGCAGAGAGAGCCTGAAAATTACCGGGACCTCATCGTGAAAGTCGGAGGATATAGCACATATTTTGTGGACCTGGGCAGAGAGATTCAGGAAGAAGTGATCTCCAGAACAGAGCATCAATAATGCCCTGTTATATAAACAGCTATTTTGCCTGAAAAACCTGCTTGGGACTCGTGGTCAGAATGATGATTCCAATGATGATGAGCGCGGAGCCTGTGTATTGAATCAGGTTAAGCGCGGTTCCGAAAGTAAAGTATTCCACTGCAAGCGGAGTGAGTATGATGAAGGAGTTGATGGTCGGGACAACTAAAACTGCAGAGCCTTTGAAAAACGCTACCTGCGTAAGCACCAACGCAGAAGTGGCGCTGGCTAATGCGAGATATACATAGATATTGGAAAGCTGTCCCAGAAAATCGCCTCCGGATTTAACAAGAGCCATATCTCCAAGGATCATTGCGAGTCCAATCAAACTGCCAGCGATAAGTCCAAAGGAAAATCCCCATAGTTTATGCCATTTAGCTCCGATGAATGCGAGCGTCCCGAATAACAAGACCAGAATCAGAGCCACATAAATAAAACTTCCAAGCTGATATTCCTGCGATCCTGAAATGGGCTGATTAAAATAGCTGATGATTCCTGTTCCAGTAATGATCAAAGCTGAACTGAAAATCTCCCTCAGACCAATTGACTCTTTTAAAATCCAGCCTGCATAAATCAAAAGCCCCACCAGACCGATTCCGCTCAAGCTGGACACAAGCGAAGATTTATCTGTGAATTTAAGCGCCATAGAATATAAAGGCGCGGCTAAACAGGTCATAATGATTCCTGTTAACCATATAACAAAATCTCCCAGGTTCGGAGCTCTGAACATTTCTCTGCCTTTTTTCAGAACCTGCACTTTTTGCTTTTGAACACCCTTGCCAATGTTCATTAGAAGGGATGCTGAAATCCCAAGCGCAAGCCCAGCTACAAGTCCTGAATCCATTATTTATCCACGATTATGAGAACCGCTGGTAAATTGATAGGTTGTGCCCTTTAGCGAACAAAACCACGCGCTCAACCAGGCTCGGAGACAAACGATAAACATAAGCGCCCAGCTTGCCAATCGGTGTCATAATCAAATCCCGTTTCCGTTTTTCAATCAGCTTCAGGATCAGGTTCGCGGCATAAGCCTGTGTGTGATGCGCGGGCCTTGTTGGAGGAGCACCAGCGCCATCTGCAAGAAGAATTCGCTTCTCCGGGTCGTGCTCTGTATAGCCAAGATAAACCACTCCGATATGAACTCCGAGCGGGAGCAATTCCAGACGCAAAGATTCTGCTAGGCACTTGAGAGCGCCTTTACTCGCGCAATAAATGGATGAGACCGGAAGACCAAACAAGCCTGCTATGCTTGAGATAAAAACCAGATTGCCCTTTGACCTGATCAAATGAGGAATAGCGGCGCGGGAAAGATAGATAGAGCCCATCAAATTGGTCTCAGCAACCTGCTTGCATACCTCATAAGACACCTCTGCAAAATTAGCGCGCATAGAAATGCCCGCGTTATTGACCAAGATGTCCAGCTTTCCAAAAGCCTCAATAGCTGTTTTTACCATTCGCTCGCAATCTTCCCATTTAGCAACATCTCCAGCAACAGCTCTTACATCCCCACCTATATCCTTCAGCTTCTTCTCAGAATCTAACAAGCGCTTCTCGCCCCTTGCTGTGAGCATAACCTTTGCCCCACGCCTGACCATCTCTTGCGCCAGGGCAAACCCCACTCCCCTGCTAGAGCCACTTATCAACGCAACCTTGTTTTGAAAATAATTTTTTTCCATTTTCTACAAAAAATTAAGTCAATTTTTTATCCAACAGAACTTCTAATTCGGATTCCTTCAGAGGTTATGATCACCAGCTTGCCTTGAATTTTTTGCTCATTCAACTGCTCAAACCTTGACCGGAAAATCTCAGTAGTTTCATCAACGCGCCTTCTATATATTTTAATCAGAATAATTCCTCCGCAGGCATCCGGCGGAAAGCGACGAATTCGCAAAAAATCTTTGTCCATCGTCACAATCGTGAGCTTTCCTCTCACCGCTTTCTGGTAAATCTCATCGTCTGAAGCTCCGGAAAGTTCCGGGCTTCTTACGCTGATCACCTCATATCCTTTTGATCTTAAATACTCAATAATAGGCTCAAAAACATTCTCGTCCGCCAGAATTTTCACGGCATAACTCCCGCTTCCTCCTCCGCCAGCATAGCGGCATATTTGATGCACGCAAGAATGTCCTCCCGGGTCAGATTCGGATATGCCCGCAAAACCCCCTCAATGGGCTCATCCGCGGCAAGTAAATCCAAGATGATATGGACTGGAATCCGCGTGCCCTTGATGCAGGGCTTGCCACTACATACTGCAGGATCAGATGAGATTCGCTCGGTTAAATCATCAATCATTATTCCTCCTTATCTCTCACTAAATGATGCTCAAATCAGCGCGCCTACCAGTATAGCCCCTTAATCATAGTAATTTTACTTCTTAGAAACATTTCTTTCAAATATCCAATGGGTCCCCAGAATCAGTTCTAAAAAATTATTAGGAGGAATTATACGGATTTCGTTTTATCTGCCTTCGCCTCTTGATTCTTTATAAATACCCATATTCCTTTAAGCTTTTATACGAATCCTCTATCGCCTTTTCAACAGGGGTCTGGGGCATTCCGAGTTCCTTGATCGCTTTTTCAGGAGAGTAATAAGTTCCCAGACAAGCCATTTTAGCCATTTTCCAGTTCAACTGCGCGGGCTTGCCTGAAATTTTGCCATAAACCGAGCCTGATGCTCCAGCAAGCACAACAAGAAATCCCGGAAGAACTGCTTTAGGAGGGTTCACTCCTGCAATTTTAGCAACGCGGGTGAAAAAATCCAAATAGGTCAAATTTTTACCAGCTAAGATATAAGCTTCTCCAGCTCTGCCTTTTTCCAGCGCAGACACCATTGCCTTTGCCACATCCCTGGTATAAACAAAATTCCTTCCACCCGGAGAAACATAGCGCATCCTGCGCTTGATAAACTGCCTTATCAATTCTCCACTGCTTGGACCAGAATCATAAGGTCCGAGCATAAATGTAGGGGCAACTATCACAGCATCCAGATTTTTTGACGCAACATATTCCTTAACCAGCTTCATTGCCTGATGCTTGGACTCCATATATGGCATTCCAATGTATGCTTCAGGAAAAGGATTTAGCTCGTTTCCCGGATTCTCAAGAGAGCCGAATTGAAATGAGCTTGCTGAGCCAACAAAAACCAGCTTTTTTACCTTATGCGAAACACAGGCATCAAGAACTCTTCTAGTGCCTTCAAAATTAACCTTAAAGACCAGTTCTGGCTTTGCCCACATATTCGTAATAGCCGCGCAATGAAAAACCGCTTCGCAATCCTGCACTGCTTGCGACAGGATGCCGTCATTCGCAAGAAGGTCTCCAGTGTTTCTTTCAATCGCCAGGCCGTTCAAGGTTGGAGACTTACTTCCAGGCTGGATCAATGCCCGGACAGAAAATCCTTGCTCAATCAACTCTCTCACCAGATTGCTTCCCAGTAATCCATCCGCGCCAGTAACTAAAATCCTTTTTGACATTCTAGAACTCCTTTGATAGGGTCAATCTAACAAAGGCAGAAACTAAAGTCAAATTTTTTTTACAAAATAATTCAGAAAAAGATGAGGTGGAAAAAAATGGGATTTGTTAAGACAAAAGAGGAACTGGACAGGTATTATGGACTTGGAGTGAGGAAATTTTATGGGGCAAGGATGCTTGGCGTAATGTTTGAGACTAAGGAGCAAATTGTTCATAGGCTTTTACCACCTCCTCTTGAGATGCCGGACTCGCCCGGAGGATTGATGTTTATTGCGAATTATCCTGAGACAAATCTTGGACCGGGATACAATGAGGCCGCGTTATTCCTGCGTTGCAAGTATCAGGGAGAGGCTGGGAGCTATTGCCTGAGTATGCCGATTGATAGTGAGGAAGACAGAATGCATAACGGCAGGGACATCTTCGGGTTTCCGAAAAAAATGGCAAAGATTCATCTTGAGAGGAATGGTCAGGAGGTTATAGGATGGGTTGAGCGGAAGGGAGTCCGGTTTGTTGAGATCAAGGCGAATCTGACTGGAAGACTTCCTTCCCTGCCTCCGCTGGGTCCAACCTTTCTTTTCAAGGCAATGCCAAGAATTGACCTCAAGCCAGGATTTGATGGTCCGGTTCTATTATGCAAACAGAAAACTGATATAGAAATGAAGAGCTTTGAGATAGGCTCAGCTGATGTCCATTTTCAGCATTCAGAATCTGACCCCTGGGATGAGGTTGAGCTTACTAAAATTGTGCTCGCATTTTATATCATCTCGGATAACACGATGCAACCAGGAAAAGTTTTGACCGAGGTTGATGGACACGCATATCTGCCCTATTACTTTAAGATGCTGGATTTCTTTTCAGGAAAATAATTAAAAGCCATTCCAGCGAAACACGGGAATAACGGGCTGAGAAGAGAATAAAGGAGAAAATAATGGTTGACTTTGAAATGACAGATGCGCAGAGGCAAATTGTATCCACTGCGCGCGAATTCGGGAAAGAGGTTTTAGAGCCAGTAGAGGTTAAGCTGGACCAGATTTCAGACCCAAATGAGGTTTTTAAGAGCGAGCTATTCTGGAATACAATGAATCAGGCGTATCAACTCGGGTTCCATAAAATGCCTTTTCCAGAAGCAATTGGCGGACTGGGACTTGACCCTTTAACCACAGGGATGGTCTGGGAAGAGCTTGCGCGTTGGGCTCCGGGTTTTGCCGCAAGTTTAATGTCCGGAGGAGTGGCTTACCAGCTGATCGCGTTTCTTGCTCCAGGGAATAAAGAGCTTGTTGAAAAATATCTGATTCCATTTTGTCAAAAAGACCAGGCAAACCTGATCAGCGCTTGGGGAAGCTCAGAGCCAGAGGTTGGCGCAGATGGAAGCAATTATTATGACCCTAAGGTTCACCATTTCACCAATGCTGTGAAAAAGGGAGACCGGTTTGTGATCAACGGCGCCAAGTCAGGTTTTGTGTCCAACGGCGGAATAGCCAGGCTTTACATCATCTTTGCCTGCGTTGACTCGTCAATGGGCATAAAAGGCTCTGGCGCGTTTATTGTTCCAGCAGACACGCCAGGTGTATCACGAGGAAAAGCATTGGATAAAATTGGTCTTCGTGTGCTAAATCAGGCGCCTGTGTTTTTTGAGGATGTGGAGATTCCGTCTCATTATCAGATTTTTCAGCACGGAGAGCAGTATCCGATGTTGCATAATGCAATTGTCACGGTTGGAAATACAGGAGTGGGCTATCTGGCAGTTGGCTTGATGAGAGCCGCGTATGAGAATGCGCTGGAATACGCAAGCCGGAGAGTGCAATGGGGAAAACCCATCCGGGAGCATCAATTGATCGCAAAAAAGCTATTTGAAATTTTCCAGGCAATAGAATCAGCGCGCGCCTTTTTATGGAAAGCGAGCTGGCTGATTAAGCAAAAATTCCCGGGAGATTTAAAGACGAGCCTAGCCGCCAAGGTCTATGCCACTAATCAGGCTGTAAAGCATACAGCAGAAATGGTCCAGGTCCTTGGTGGATATGGCATTTCCAAAGAATACCCACTGGAGAAATACGCACGCGACGCGCACCTGACCAAAATTATGGATGGGATGAATGAAATCCTCACAATGAAAGCATCAGCCTATCTGGACAAATACTGAATCATTCTTCATCAAAAATTCGCAGAGAATTTTTTATCACCATTCACCTTTCACCAGTTTGAATGCGCTGACACCCGCCCCTGCATTAAAACTAAGGGTCGTAGACCCTTAACAAGGGGCGTGCCCCTTGACCCAATTTTGGGGCTTCTGCGGCACCAGCCGTGGCTGAGAGCTAAAGAAGTGCGAGCGAGCTTGCTCGCGCAAGGGTCATAGCCCTTGACAAGGGGCGTGCCCCTTGACCCACTCTTTAAAAGGACACCGTGTCCTTTTAAGAAGAGGGTTAAGGGACTAAGTCCCTTAGGTCAAGGGTGAAAACCCTTGGGTGCAGGGTTACGCCCCTGCTTGTTCCGTGAGCCCGAACAGGCTAGCCTGTCTTTTTTTAAAAAATCGGGTCAAGGGACTCTGTCCCTTGGGTGCAGGTGAAAACCTGTCAAAGAGCAATTCTATCAATGCCGGGGGCTGGTAATTAGCAGGTTTGCATTTCTAAAATGCTTCTGCTGTTCCGCTTACTCCACTGTTGAAGCCCAAGACCGGAAGCGTTGACCTCCATCAAGCTTGCGCCCGAACCGCAAGATGTTTTGCTGTGACCCGCTCCTGAATCTAATGGTCCTTGAGGCTTGAAAACCGGTTCAGAAAGAAAGAAGGTTGAGCCGAAACGCGGTGCAGACGATTAGCCTGCCTGGCGTTAAGTCTCTTCCTTCCAAACATTCAGAACCGGTTAAGGGCTGTGCCCTTACCTTGGCTCTATCTTGCACCGTTGTATCTGTGAGCTTCTCGCGCCGAGGTCCCAATAACTCAAACCCAATGAGTCGCTTCCCGCTCAAGCGAGAAGCGAACATTGCTGTCAAAAGAACCACTGGATAATATACGATTGAAAAAGCATTTTTCAAGACTTTGTTCGGCGTGACCGAACACTTTGTTTTGCATTAAAATCAATAAGTTACGCTCTTAACCATGTTTGATTTAAAAAACGGGTCAAGGGGTAGGCCCCTTGTAAAAATTGGGTTAAGGGACTAAGTCCCTTAGGTCAAGGGGGACACAAGTGTCCTTCTTTTTTAAAAAGTAGGTTAAGGGTCTATGACCCTTAGTCAAGGGACTCTGACCCTTGTGGGACTGCTCCTGTCACTTTTTGCAAGAGCGTGTGGGTCTTGAGTCCTGAGGTCTTGTTGAGCGCCATAAGTGGCTGAAAATTTAGCCAAGCGTGATTACGGGATTTTGTTTTGATAGGATTGCAGTTTCTGTTCCATATTATTGAGCATATTCTGGAGCGCGGGGTCTGGTTTGAGATTAGTTTTGATCTCAGCGAGATACACGCGTGTGATTGCGAGGAATTTATGGGCTGAGGGGAATAATAGAAGAAATAGAATAGTTGGGGCAAGGATACAATAAGCGAGAATAATGCTGATTATGGATATGGTTCTGCCTTTGTGCGTGGGCAAATTTCTAAATGTCAGGATTAGAAAGATAGCCAGTATGAGCAGAGCCATCTCAACAGAGAGCCAGACAATGAGATTGCTCTGGAGCATGCTTTTGCATATCAGTTTTTTTAATTTCATGCCTACCGGATTGCCTTTTGAATCAAAAATCACAAAATCCTGCCATTTGATTTCCTTTTGGTCCAGGCTTTCAAAGAATTTCTCTATCTTATTATTTTTATTTTTCTCAATCGTGATTTGTTTTTGTACAGGTTTAAGCTGAGCTCTATATGGCTCTGGCACTTCCTCTGGACGGTCTGTGAAATGCATCCTGCCCTCTTTGTCCACATATTGATAAAGCTCTCCATACGCTAACTCTGGGAGGATAAGAGAGGCAATTAAAAACCATACACCGATAATTATTTTCCGATTCATTCCTCCTCCTCTTTCTTTTCTTCTCGCATTTTTTCCATCAATGGTTTTAATTTCGCTGGATAAATTGCGTCAAATCCAAATTTTTCTCTGGCTTTATCCAGTGCCTTCATCAGGTTTTCCTTTTTCTTGCGGTCCTCTTCAAACAGGCATGGCTCATAACTCTTGGACAACTCGCTTGCGCTTACTCCGAGTAGTCTTAGCAAAGGCGCTTTAGCTTTTTCTCTCTGCAAAAGAAGCAAACCAGCGCTCATCAGCTCAGGGTCTTGATTTGTCATTTGTGCCAGCTTAGTGGTTCTTGTCCAGGTGGAGAAATCCGGGGAGCGGAGTTTCAGGGTTAGTCTTTTTGCATAAAGCTGTTTTTTGCGGAGGCGAATCCCGAGCTTGAGTATAAGCAGATAAAGCCACTGCTGTATCTGCTCGTAATCTGATAGGTCCTGATCAAAGGTTATCTCCTTGCTAATGCTTTTTGGGGTCTCAGCCTCTGCAATCACCAGCTCATCTGCGATTCCTTGTGCCCGGAGAAAAAGCTCCAGCCCCCATTTACCAAAATGCCTCTCCAGAATTTTTTGACCAAGGCTCAAAAGATGCTTGACCTTTTTTGCGCCCAGAAGTTTCAGGCGCTCTTCTGTTTTTCCACCCACGCCCGGGATGGCGCTGATAGGAAGTTCTGAGAGAAATTCCTGCTCCTTGCCAGGGGGAACTTCCAGAATTCCGCCTGGTTTTGCGAGCTGAGATGCGACCTTTGCTGTCATTTTATTGCCTGCGATTCCAATTGAGCTTGGAAGCCCGAGCTCATTCTGGACTTGGCGCTGAATTTTTTGTGCGAGTTGTTTAGGTGGACCAAATAGCCTCTCTGTTCCAGTGATGTCCAGATATGCTTCATCAATACTTGCTTCTTCCAGTAATGGAGTGAAATTGCGGAGTAGTTCAAAGACCTTTTCAGAGTATTCAGCGTATGCGTTCATCCGGACTGGGAGCACGATTGCGTTTGGGCATAGCTTTTTCGCCCTCTGGATTGGCATTCCGCTTTTTACACCAAAACTTCTCGCCTCGTAGCTTGCACTGCTCACAACACCCCTTCCCTCTGGATTTCCGCTTACAATCACTGGCTTGTCTTTAAGCCCGGGGTCAAAAATTCTCTCAACAGACACAAAAAAGCAATCCAGATCAATATGAGCAATGAGCTTTTGCTGTTTTGTCATCCTGTATTTTAGAATAGCACTGCCTTAGATAATCATCCAGAGTGTTTTCCAGAGAGACGGTGGCGCAAGGAGAGCTTTTTAGAAGCTCATTTTTGAGGGGACAGTTCTTCTTCAATGGTTTTAAGGCTTTTCTTTGCGGATTCCAGCTCAGGATTGAGTTCTAATGCTCGTTTGAACATATCTTTTGCTCTTTCTGTCTGGTCCATATTATAGAGGCAGTATCCGAGATTATTATAAGCTTCTGCCTCATCCGGTTTTATTCCGACAATGCGCTCAAAGTATGTGACTGCGTTTGCGTAATCTCCTTTTCGCGCAAGGAGCCAGCCAAGCTGATAAAGTGATGGGATGTCATTCGGGTAATTGGCAACAACCGCTTGAAAAAGTTTTTCCGCCTCATCTATCTTGCCCATTTTATATGCGGTGATTGCGGCGCTATATGCTGGTTCCGGGCTTTTAGCGTTTTTTGCTGATTTGAAATAGTACTCTTGCGCCTCATTCAGGATACCCTGTTTTTCCAGGACTTGTCCGAGCTTGAAATTTATCTCAGAATTGTCTGGCTCTATTTTCAGGGCTTTTCGCAGAATAAGCTCTGCGTCAAGATATTCTCCAGCTTTGATCTTCTCTTCCGCGTTTTTTTGCATCTGGTTGATTTTTCTTGCCCGGAAATGTGGTCTCAAAAAGTAGCTCGCGAAGAGCAATGCTCCAAGCGCCAATAGAGCAATCAATCCCGCAACTACTCTTCGGTTCATAGTTTAAGTCCCCTATACTCAGGATGAGCGCTCTGAGTTAAATGTCAAATCGCTTTTGAAGACCTTGCGCAAAACCTGTTAGCGAGAAAGCGTAAATGTTCCCTCAACATCGCAGGTCTGAAAAAGCATCATTGGATTTGCAGATGTCCATCCCATTACCTGTCCTTTGATCGGATTGTTTCCAGCGGTTCCGCTCAAGCTCAAGCGATAGAACCTTACTGCAGGAACTTTGGTTGAAAGATAAAGCATCAAGGATTCTCCATTTATAAGCCCAAAGGAGCTTATTGTGTTGCCAAGAGAATCGTTCTGGTCAGGCGCTTGAAGCAGTCCACCGAATAAAGAGTTAATCTGGTCTAGCTTGACATTATTCATCTTGAGCTTTAGTTCTCCTTTGTCCGCAGGATTGTCGCAATGCTTGAGCTTGGCATTGATGGTAATGTCCCATGTTCCTTGAACATCACTCGTATGTGAGCTATTGATCAGGTTGACAAATCCACCATCCTCAGTGCAGGTCTCATCATAGTTTCTTCCAGAATATGTTCCAAACATTACAGAATCAGAGGTTGAAGTAGCTCCCATAAACGAGCCTACAAAATAGCTTGAGCCTATTGAGCCATCTGAGAGAGTGAACTCCATACCTGTAATTCCGCCAGAGGTCATTCCCTGACCATAGAGAATAAAGCTCCTTCCGCCTTTTACGCAAAAGCTCTTATTCCCAGAGAGCGCTTTTTGAGAACATATACCAATGGAGCCACGCATAGTAGCTGGCTGAGCTATCTGCCATAGATAATTCGGAAAAGCGTTTTTCAGCGCGCCTGCTTCAAAATCATCTGAAAAGACCAGCTTATTGTTAATCCTGACCTGGAAGTCATCAATCATTACAGAATCTCCCTTTCCGCTTAAACCAAAAAGCAATTGCACTCCGAAGAAATTGCCGTTAGCGGTAAAAGTCCTGCTTACTCTGGTCTTTCCAGCGCTTCCTCCAGTTACTCCGTCAAGAGGCTGAGCAGTGCGGTTATTTAAGACCATCATTGCGAAATAATCTCCGCCCTGTCCATCAGAAACCACTTTGCGCGTATAGCTTATTGTGACTGAATCTCCATTTTTGACCACCTGGGAGGAGCCTGGAACCAGGGGATATGCAGTTGAGAAAAGCAGAAGAGATGTCTCTGGAATGTCTCCTGTAACGCCATAATCACTGGTCTGGACCTGCATTCCGAGAACAGACATCTTTTGTGTGGAGCCTCCCATTGAGATGGTTAAATTTGGGAAGCTGTTAAACAAGCCATATTTGCAGTAAGGGATTTCTCTGGGAGAAACCAGCGAGAGCATAGCAGTGCTCGTGTTTAGACCAGTTGGAAAGATACCTACAAGTTGACCTGAGTCTATCATAATCACCCATTCATCTGGCGCAACCAGATTAAATCCGCCAGCATTACTGAATTTGATTACCGGACCTAAATCTGAGAGCCAGATGTCCAAGCCATCATAAACCGTGAAGTTCCCAAGCAGGGTCTCATTCCCGCCTGAAACCAATCTTGCTGAAACAACTGCTGTTCCAGACCCGCCTGAAATTTCAACCTTTACATAATACTTTTCCAGCCCCAGAATAGGATTGAGAAATAGGTTCCAGGTTGCGGGCTCAGTGCTGATTTCTCCAGTGGAAAAAATTCCGCCAGAGCTATTACTCTCCTCTTCGCAGGAAAAGCAAAGCGCCATAAAAACCAGAAACCCTGTAATCAGTATTTTCTTCATCCTTCAACTCCTGTTTTTGAATATATATTCAAAAATTGAAATCAAGATTCATAATAAATAGAGAATTGGGTTTTGTCAAGAGGGAGACAAGTTTTTGATGAAACTTCTGGGAGTCACGGCTCTTAAATTATTTTATGGATTTTTTAAGAGCCTCATATAAACCAGACCTTATCATTGAGCGCACAGGCATTTCTGGGGTTCTCTTTCCGTTCCGCAGGTCTGATTTTCCTTACCAGCGAATAAATCTGAAACAATCGCGACCGCGCTTCTTTGTATTTCCTGTAAAGTATTGTAAAATTTCAACCCAGGGCTGTCCCGGGGAACGCGGGAACATTGTGCCGGGGCAAGAAGGGCAGACACTTGGTTCTGCCCGTACCGAGGCCGTACAGGAGGAAGATATGATAGATTTTCATACGCATCCATTGCTGGTTCGCGAGATGTTAAAGAAGCATCCGGAGTTGAAGCGGATAGCACAGGACATTTTTTATATCCGGAACAATCCTCAGCCGATAGAGACTTTTTATCTGGAGCTGGATGTATCAGGTCTTGAGCGCGCAGTGATTCTTCCTATTGACGCTTACACGACCAGGAACTGCCGTATCTATTCCAATGAGCAGATTGCGGAGCTTTGCGAGATGAGCAATCGTTTTATAGGTTTTGCGAGTGTTGACCCTCATAATAAGAACGCGGAGGATGATCTGGAGTTTGCGGTTAAGAAATTAAAGCTCCGTGGTTTGAAGCTTGACCCTGGCGTTCAGGAGTTTTATCCCAATGATTTGAAATTTATGGCGCGAATTTATTCCAAAACGCAGGATCTGGGTATCCCGGTTTTATTTCATTCAGGAATGAGCTGGGCTCCAAAGGTTAAAGCAAAATACTCTCAGCCGATTTTTCTGGAGGATGTTGCGTATGAGTATCCGGATTTGAACATTGTTATTGCGCATTTTGGCTGGCCATGGGTTCTGGACTCGGTGATGCTTGCGCTCAAATATCCGAATGTTTATCTTGATACATCCTGCCTTTATTTTGACAACCCGAGAGATTTTCTTGGCTTTGTTATGACAAGGCAGATACCTTTGAGCCTTGTTGAAAAAAGTCTCAGACACAAAATTGTGTTCGGGTCAAATTATCCGCGTGTGGAGATAAAAAATATGGCAGGTGCGATTCGGGCTCTTGGGCTCAGCGAGGAATGCCTGCATCTTATCTTTTCTGAGAATGCGAAAAAACTGCTCGGGGAGATGGAATGATGAAGATACTTCTGGAAAAGCTTGAATTACAGACTCGCAGGAGCGAGGAATTGATTGACATTACAGATAAGGTTGAAGCTGTTGTTAAGAAGAGCAAAATTAAGACTGGCGCGGTTTATATAATGACCATGCATACCTCTTCCGGGATTCTGGTCACTGAGGGTCTGGAATGTCTGGAAAAGGATGTTCTAAATAATTTGAACTCGCTTGCGCCTGAGAGCGGGAACTATTATCACAACCGTTATCTTGATATTGACGGAAGGGTAGCGTTCAATGCGCCTGCTCATCTTAAAAGCGTGCTGTCCGGGTATTTTGCTTATTTCCCTGTTGAAAACAGCAAGCTCGTGAAAGGCTCTCGGCAGAGGATTTATTTTGCGGAATATGATGGACCTCTGGCGCGCAGTTGTTGTGTCCAGATTATAGGCGAGTAAAATGTAATTAAAGCTGGCGCTCTCAAACAGGAATTTACAAAGGCAAGCCTTTGTGCTAATAGTAAAACAGAGCCAGAGCCAATAAATAATAGGAGGAAAAGGAAGATGAAGGGAAAAGGATTTTTATGGGTGATTATTGTGGCTATTTTGGTTCTTGCAGGATGCGGGCAGAATCAGGATAGCGCAAGGGATGAGATGGGTTTTGACAATGATGAGGACTTTGGAGTAATTTCAAGCGAGCAGAGCACGGTTAATACGAAGATAAAATCCAAGCCTGCTCTGGTTACCGATTCCACCAGCGCCACATTTAAGTTTGTGTGCACTTCTGCTCCTTGTGAATTCAAGTGCAAGCTGGATTCTAATGCCTGGAAGAAATGCAAATCTCCAAAGACTTATACTGGTCTTTCTGAAGGCGCTCATACCTTTAAGGTCAAGGCTGGGAAGAATGGGGTCTGGGACAAAAGCCCTGCAGAATATAGCTGGACTATTCTTGCTAAGGCAATAGATGTTTCCGCTGATATATATCATACCTGCGCTATAACTGGTCCAGGAGGTGTTAAGTGCTGGGGGAATAATGATGGAGGTCAACTTGGGACAGGCAACACTACGGATAGCAATGTTCCTGTTAATGTTTCCAGCTTATCTTCTGGTGTAAGCGCAATCTCTGGAGGTGTGTTTCATACATGCGTTTTAACCTCTTCTGGAGGTGTAAAGTGCTGGGGGGATAATTCAGCCAGCCAGCTTGGCACAGGTGATAATAACTCCAGTCTGATTCCAGTTGATGTCTCAGGCTTAACTTCTGGTGTAAGCGCAATCTCTTCAGGTTATTATCATAACTGCGTGCTGAAATCCGGAGGCGTAAAGTGCTGGGGGTGGAATTTTTATGGTCAACTTGGAAATGGGAACAATACAGATAGCAATGTTCCTGTTGATGTTTCGGACCTAACTTCCGGCATAAGCGCAATATCCGCAGGATACTATCATTCTTGCGCAGTGACCACTGATGGGGCAGTAAAATGCTGGGGCAAGAATGACAATGGCCAGCTTGGCAATGGAAACAATAATAATAGTAATGTTCCGGTGAATGTTTCAGGATTAGATTCTATTTCTATAAGCGAGATTTCCGCAGGTAATGCTCATACCTGCGCTTTAACCTCTGGAGGAGGGATAAAATGCTGGGGATTTAATCGTTATGGTCAACTTGGGAATGGGACCACTCAGGACAGCTATACTCCGGTTGATGTTTCAAACTTATCTTCTGACGTGCAAGCAATCTCTACTGGTGGTTATCATACCTGCGCTTTGACCACTTCCGGAGGTGTAAAGTGCTGGGGAGAAAATATGTTTGGTAAACTCGGGAATGGGAACGATGTTAATAGCAGTATTCCTGTTGATGTTTCTGGATTATTGTCAGGAATAGGTGCAATCTCTGCAGGAGATAATCATACCTGCGCTGTAACTACAACTGGAGGCGTAAAGTGCTGGGGGCTTAATGGATCTGGTCAACTTGGGAATGGGAACAATACAGATAGCAATGTTCCTGTGAATGTGGTTGGCTTTATTCCATAAGCGTGTGCGGAGATGGCAATGAAAAATGTTATGCTATTGACTTTGGGCTTGATGATAGCTGGAGCAGTATTAGCGGTTTCAATCGGGGATTTTGCGCGTGATTTCAGGGCAGAGGACTGGAGAGGAAAGCAGATACAGCTTTCGGAGATAGTTAAGAATCAGAATGTTCTATTGATTTTTTCTCGCTATATAGGATGCAGTTGGTGCCAGATGTTCATTATAGAGCTTCACAATCGGCGTAAGGACATTGCGGACACTAACACTAAAGTAATCATCCTGAATTTGAGTCCAAAGGATGTTTTAGCAAAATACGATTCTCCAGAGGATTTTCAGTTTGATTTAGTCCCGGACCCGGAGAGAAAAATCTATGAGCTTTATGGAGTTAAGCTGGATGAGCGGAAGATAACTGGAAATGTCTTGTGGCAATCTATTCGCTTTCTGAAATATCTTGGCGGATATAAATATGTTTCGCATGGTCTGGATGGGCCTCACTATCAGGCTCCAGCCTGTTTTATCATTGGCAGGGATGGTAAAATTAAAGCGATGCATCTGGGCAAAGATGTTGCGGATAATCCAAAGGTGGATTTGATTATCAGCGAGTTGCAGAAATTAAATCGCAATTAACTGAGCCAACCATAACCGCTTAAAGCAGGTCAACCAGCCCGGAAGCGCTTTCAGTCTCCAGCGATTTTGGATAAGTTTAAGTTATTTTTTGCCAGCATTTGAAGCAAATTGGCTTTTTCTCCATCAGCCTCTGTTAAAAGAGGCTCCAGGGATTCAATCTGCCGGGCGGTTTTGTAAGAGTCTGAGCTAACCAGCAAGACTGGAATTTTGAGTATGCCCGCGTTATTGATTATGTTAGCAGGAGGCGAGATGTTATTGGTTAAGACTATTGCGGAATAATCTGATTCCATTGCCGCGAGCACAAGGTCAACACGGTCCCCGCTTGTGATCAAAAGAGAGTTCTCCCTCTTAAATGCCCGGTCACGAATAGCCTGGTCAACAGGCACTAAACCCACAAAGATATTTTCTATGATTTTATTCAGACCAGTTTCTCCTGCAATCACCTTTGCTCCAAGCGAGTCAGCTAAAAATCGCGCGGAAAAATATGTCAATTCCTCGGAATACGGGATGATGCCGAGAATTTCAAGCCCTGTGGCTTGAATGGAACCAAGATAACTCGCTTTAAAATCCTCTATGTCCCTGACCTTGTTGATGATTATTCCGAGCAATTTCTCAGCCCGGATGCCCATATATTTTTTCAGGAACAGAATATCATCCATAATAACATCATCGCTTCCACTTAGTATTAGAACGAGTTTGCAATCAAGATGCTCGGCAAGGGAGATGCTGTCCAGAAAAACCGATGCGCCATAGGTCAAATCCTGTCCAGCCTCCACGAGCAGGATGTCTTTTCCAGAGCCTGCCTGTTCCGCAATCTGCTGAAGTTTTTTCCTGAGACTCTCCTGATTATACATATATCTTAGCTTGCTATGATGGAATCCAATAGTGAATTCCTCCGGAGGCGCGGATATGGAAAAAATTTTTCCCATAAGCGCAGAATCATAGTCCCACAGATGCTTTTCCCGATAAATCAATCTGTCTCCCAAGGGTTTTAAGTATCCAACCCTCTTATCCAGCGCCTTTGCCAGACCCACGGCAATGCTGGTCTTTCCTGCGCTCCTGCGAATGGACGCAATCACAAGTTTTTTCATTTCACTCCTCCTTCCGGATTCGTTAGCAGAACCCGGATGTCAAGCGCTTTTGCGCCTTTGCCGTATTCATAAACCACCAACGGATTTACTTCAATATCTGATATTTCAGGACAGCGAATAATAAGCTCAGAAAGCCTCTGCATCACTTCCAGAACCTTATCCAGGTCCTTTTTCTCCTCTCCTCTCACCCCAAGCAAAAGCGTATATGCTCTCGTTTCCTCAATCATAGCCATCATCTCTTTTTTGCCCACAGGCAATGCTCTAAACGAAACATCCTTAATAACCTCAACATATTTGCCTCCAGAGCCAAACGCCATAACAGGTCCGAAAATTTTGTCTTTTCTCGCGCCAATGATCAGCTCCACTCCTGGTTGAAGCATTTCTGAGATTTCCACACCCTCTATTTTTGCGTCTGGTTGTATGCTCCTGCAGTTCTGGAGAATGGCTTCATAAGCGTCAATAACTTCGGAGCGGTTTAACAGATTAAGCGCAACCCCGCCAACATCGCTTTTATGAATAATGTCTCTGGACACTATCTTCATCACCACAGGATAGCCAATCTGCTCCGCGAATTTTATTGCCTGGTCAAGATTGCGCGCCACCAGGGTTGCAGGAGCTGGAATCCCCGCAATCTCTGCAAGTTTTTTAGCCTCGTGCGCCAGGAGAAAGCTCCGCCTATCATTTCTTACCTCATAAATCAATTGTTCTATCCGGTTAAGCTCTATAGAATAAGGCTCCAAAAATTCTTCCTCTGCGCGCAGATGCCTGCTATGCGCATAAAGCGCTCCAAGGCAGGACACCGCATCATACACTTCAGGGAAAACCGGGATGCCTTTTTCGCGTAGGGATGAAATCGCCTGTTCGGTTTTAGCACCACCAAAAACCGCAAAGACCAGAGGCTTCTTCTGGTTGAGATAATCTTTTTGCGTCTGTTCAATCATTGGCACAAGGTTTTCATAGTCAAACATAGCGGTCTCGCAGTAAAGAGATATAGTGGAATGAATGTCTGGATTTTTGAGAGCTGAATTCAGCGCGGAGCTATAATCTGAGGCTTTTGCCTGCCCGGTCAGGTCAACAGGATTCTTAAGAGAGCCAAACGCAGGCGTATATTTTGAAAAGGTTTCACGCAAACCTTCAAGGTCATCATAAAGATTGACCTTATATTTCTCGCACGCATCTGTCGCCATCACGCCTATGCCACCCCCATTGGTGATAATCGCAGTATTCTCTCCTTGTGGAAGAGGCGCCTGGGCAAGAAAGCGTATCCAGTTAAAAGCGCAACCCAGATTCTCCGCGCGCAAAACCCCGCATTGCCTTATGATCGCATCAAAAATATCATCCGCTCCTGCCAGAGACCCGGTGTGAGACGCCGCGGCTAAAGCTCCGCGCTTGCTCCTTCCAGATTTAATCAAAACCACTGGCTTCTTTTTCGCAGTAAGCTTTAATGCTGAAATAAACCTCTGCCCGTCTTTCACACCTTCTAAATAGACCATAATTATCCGGGTATTTTTGTCCTTAACCAGGTATTCTAACAGGTCGCTCTCATCAATGTCTGCTTTGTTCCCTACTGATACCATTGCTGATAGCCCGATTCGTTCAAGCGCTGTCTTTCCGATCATAGCTATCCCAAGCGCTCCGCTCTGCGTGATTATTGCGACATTTCCTGGCAAAATATCGCGGGGACCAAAAGTGGCATTTAGCCTGGCGCAAGCAGAGAAAATGCCGAAGATGTTTGGACCCAGAATTCTCATTCCGTTCTCCCTGGCAAGCTCAACCATTTTTCTCTCTTCTTCTATATTGCCAACCTCGGAAAAGCCAGAGGTGATCACTGCCAGAAACTTCACACTCTTTAGAGCGCACTCTTTAATTGCTGGAAGAACTGTTTTTGCCGGAATGCAGATACATACCAGGTCTATCTCATCAGGCACTTCGCTTATCCGGGAATAAACCTTTTTGCCCAGAAGCTCTCCACCCTGAGGATTGATGGGATAAACCGAGCCTGCAAACCCAGTGCTGATTATATTCTCCACAAGTTTATACCCAATTTTATCCGGAGAATGAGATGCGCCAATGACCGCAACCGTTCTGGGTTCCAATAAGTACTTTATGTCTGCTTTTTCTGTCATCGCATTTTTATTCAGGGATCAGGCGCTTTTGACTGCTCACAATTTTTTATTCCTTGCCAAACCTTAAAACCAGTTTATACATTCCCTCCCCGCTGGCTTTTTCAATTTCAAATCCCAGTTTTTGAAGAATTTTAAGCATAGGGGCATTCTCCGCAAGCACCTCTGCGGTCAACCCAAGCAGACCGCGCTTTTTAGCCTGAAGTATAAGGTATGACATCAATTCAGTTCCCACCCCCTGATTCTGATACTGGTCCCGGACCACAACTCCTGCTTCTGCGGTATGAGTGTTTTCATCTATACCATACTGGCATAGACCAATCACCTTTTCCCGCTCCCCTTCGGTTATAACCGCTAGAAGAACAAGCTCCCTGCTGTAATCCACAGCAATAAAATCCTGAAGCCTCTCGTGAGGCATATCCCGACGAACTGAAATAAATCTCCGATATAAGGTGTTCTCTGATAGCGAATAGAAAAAATCCTTGAGCAAAGGCTCATCCGAAATTTTACTAGGCCTTATCATAATGGATAAACCACTACGCGTGGTCCGATAGCTCTCCATCTCCTCTGGATACTCGCCCCTTTTGCCCGGAATAAATGCCTGGTCTTTGTAAATCAAATTGTTCCTCTTTGCAGACTCAATCAGGCTTGCCCGGAACTTCGGATGTGCAATCGCAATCAGCTCCATTGCGCGCTCCCGGATGTTCTTGCCCTGCAAATAAGCAATGCCATATTCTGTAACAACATATTGAACATCCGCCCGGTTAAGGGTCACGCCCGCGCCTTCTGAAAGAAACGGCACAATACGGGAAACCTCTCCATTTCTGGCTGTGGATGCAAGCGTGAGAATGGTCTTTCCTCCAAGAGCAAGCACTGCGCCACGCATAAAGTCAGCTTGGCCACCTATACCACTGAAAAAAATCTTGCCCAGCGATTCAGCGCTCGCCTGTCCAGTCAGGTCTATCTCAAGAGCGCTATTGATCGCAGTCATATTCTCGTTCTGGGCAATGATAGACGGATGATTGGTGTAATCAATGGTTCTGAATTCTATTCCTGGATTATCATTGAGAAACCGATAGGTTTCCTGCCTGCCCATACAAAAGGACGCGATACATTTGCCCCGATGCAGAGTTTTTCTGGAATTGTCAATAACTCCTTTTTTAATCAGCTCTACAATGCCATCTGTTAAAAGCTCTGTGTGCACTCCCAGATGTTTTTTATCAGAGAGGTTTGCAAGGATAGCATTTGGAATTGAGCCATAACCGACCTGAATCGTGTCTCCGTCCCGGATCAGACGACTGACATATTTACCAATCCGCTGGACCACCTCATTATCTGTAGGTGGATTGAACTCAAGTAAAGGCTCGTCATAAGGGACTAGATAATCTATCTCTTCCAGATGCAGAAACCCATCTCCGTGCACGCGTGGCATATAAGAATTGACCTGAGCAACAATCATTTTAGCGGTTTTAGCCGCGGCTTTGATAATATCCACGCCTATGCCTAAACTCACATATCCGTGGTTATCCGGAGGGCTCACCTGAATTAAAGCCACATCAATTGGAACCATTCCGCGAAAAAACAAACCTGGTAAGCGGGAGAGCGATACCGGGGTATAATCCGCTAATCCCTGATTCACAGCGTCTCGCAGATTTGGTCCGATGAAAAAAGAATTGTGCCGAAAATTAGCCTGGAACTTCTCATCACGATAAGGCGCTAGACCAAGAGTCCATAGCTGAAGTAGCTCAGCATCAAAAAACGCTTTAGGATTGGACTGAACATAATTGATAAGAGCCGAGACAAGATATTGAGGCTCAGCGCAAGCAGTGGAAATAAAAATTCTGTCTCCGGGATGTATGTGCGAAAAAATCCTCTCAAGGGAGCTGAACTTCTCAGCATACCTTGCTTTCATACGCTCAACCCATTTTCCGCTGTCCTTATTCAAATCATTAACCCTGATTAGCTTTTAAGATAAAGCTAGATAACTCTCCGGTTTTGTCAAGGAATCTCAAGCTGATTAGAACACTGAACTTGACTATAACCTATTTTAGATGAAAAATATACAGGCAATATGAGCAGAAAATTTTTGAAAAGCAGGAAGGTCTTAAAAACGCGGATGTTAAATACAGGTGCGGGAATTCTTGTGTTATTTATTTCCTTTAGCCTTTCCGCAGGATATTTTTCTAACAAGCGCTCTGCAGAGGAGATGGATAAGGCGCGCTCGCTAGTTGCTGAAGGCAAGATAGACGATGCCATCAAGGTTTATCAATCAATAATAGAAAAGTATCCGGACAGCGACTATATTTCGCAGGCGTGGTTTGAGATGGGAAAACTCCAGTATCAGAAGCAGGCTTATGACAAATCCGCGAATAGCTTTGAGCAAGCCAGGAAAAACCCGGGGAGCAAGGAGCAGTTTAGGGAAACTACTCTCTGGCTTGGCAAGAGCTATTTTCAGCTAAAAAATTATCAAAAGGTTATTGACCTTGTTGCAGGAGCGTATGATGATTTTCGGGACCAGCAGAGCAAAATAGAGCTTTCGGAAATTATTTTTCTATCCTGCAAAGAACTGAAAAATTATAAAAACGCTATTCTATGGCTGGGAAAGTATGCGGAGGCTGGCGGAACTAAAGAGCTAGATAAAGCAAAAGCGCTGGTTCCGGAATGGCTTTCCGCTCTCAAGGACTCTGACCTGGAAGAGATTTATAATCAACCAGGACCGGAGTGGATTCAGGGAGAAGCTGGCTATATTCTTGGAATGCGATATTACCAGAGCAACCGCTTGAAAGAGTCAAAGGAAATAATGCAGAGCCTTCTTAAACGCTATCCTGATAGTCCTCATCGCTCTGAATTGAATCAGATGATTGCCCAGGCTGAGCAGTTATTGCAGGTCGTTCCTAACAGGATAGGCTTGATTCTGCCTTTGAGTGGCGCTTATAAATCTTTCGGGGAGCGCGCTCTTAAAGGCTCTTTACTTGCCGCCGGGGTTTTCCAGTATCCTAAAAGCGCTCATCAGTTTGAGATAAGGGTGGAAGATTCTTATGGAGACCCAGACATAGCAAAGGATGCGGTCAAGCGGATGATCCTGAACGACCATATCATTGCTCTGGTAGGACCGATTTTAAATCCGGTTGCGAGCGCGGTTGCTGAGGTGAGCGAGCAGTTGAATGTTCCGATGATTGCGCTCAGCCCGGCTCCAGGCATCACTGACAGGAGAAATTATATCCTCAGAAACTGCATTACCAAGCAGAGTCAGGTAAATGCGCTTCTTGACTGGGCAATTGGCGAGAAAAAATTCACAACATTCGCTGTGCTCTATCCAGATGACAAATACGGAAATGAGTTTGCGCAGATTTTTGCTAAAGAGGTTCGCGCACGCGGGGCAGAGCTAATAAAAAGCGTGTCCTATGCGCCAGAAGAGACAGACCTAAGAGAGGCTATCTCCGCGCTTGAGCCAAGGGCGCTAACTCAGGGAATTAAGAAAGACCCAAGACCTCTCCCGGTACCTTTTCAAGCGCTTTTTATTCCAGATGCCTACGAAAGAATGGGAATTGTTGTTCCGCAATTGCTCTATTACCGGATACAGCCGCAATTGCTGGGAACAAGCGGATGGCATACTGAAAAAATTTTTGAGCATTGCAGAGAGAGCTATCTTGAAAAAGCGGTTTTCCCTGACCTGTTCTATCCTGAACTAACAAGCAAGGAATTTGATGACTACAGGTTCAAATACCAGCAGGCTTATAATGAAGACCCTTCACTGATTGACCTTCAAGCTTATGAATCCGTGGCGCTTATTATAGACCTCATAGAAAAGCAGAAAATAACCTCCAGAAAAGAGCTCCTGGATGCAATTAAAGCAATAAAAAACTGGCAGAGCCCTCTTGGGCCAGTCTCGGTCAACGCATCCTCAGAATTTGAGCACCCGCTTCATCTATTCCGGATTGAAAAAGGAAAATTTGTTGCAATAAAATAAATCCTGATTCATCTCGCTTATTCTGCCCCTGAAAATCTCTTCAGCTTTAACTAAAAACCACGATGTGTTATTTGCACTGCCCCGGCTTAAATATAAATACCACCTTTACCAGTTGATTTTATATAGCCTTAGCTCTCCGGTTTTACACGATGTTCCTTCTCCAGAAGGACAGCCACCAGACGCAAGCAATTCTCCCCTGAGGCATAAAGAAGACACAGGATGCGCCTTGATTGATTCCAGTAAAACTCCCCCGCTGATTCTCCATATCTTTATGCTTTCATCCGCGCTTGCTGAAATAATCACTTTGCCATCCGGTCCAAACACAACCGCTGACACAGCCTTATCATGACCGGACAAACTCTGAACCAGCTTTGCCTCTGACACATTCCAGATTCTGACATCTCTGTCAGAGCCTCCAGACGCAAGCAGGCTCCCTCCCGGACTGAAAGCCAGGCAATAAACCTGCGAACCCTCTGGTCCTTTTATGGTGGAAATATCCTTCCCGGTTTCAATGTCCCAGAGCTTGAGCTTATAGCCCAATCCTCCAGAAGCCAGAGTTTTTCCAGCAGGACTCCAGGCTAAAACTCTCGCAGAAGTTCCCAGTAATCCCCCCATTTTTTTATACAATTTCCCAGTTTGAACATCCCAGATTTTAATAGAGGTTGAGCTCGCGCTGGCAACAAAAGCGCCGTCAGGGCTAAATGCAATTGAATTGAGCTCTCCAATTCCTGTGTCAATGCTATTGAGCAAATCCCAGGAGCGCGTGCTCCATAAAATCATCTTCCCATCTTTAGAACCAGATGCCAGGATTGAGCCTTTTGGAGAAAATCTCAAAGCGCTCAATGCTGATGAATGCCCCTCCAGGGTTTTAATCAATTTCCCCTTCTGCGCGCTCCAGAGCTTGATGCTCTTATCATCAGAGCCACTAGCAACAATGCCTCCATCCGGGCTAATGCAAAGAGCGCTCACCCTTGCCTTATGAGAAGAATAAGGGTCATTTTTCCCAGCAGACCATAAAAGCTGAACACGCGATTTAGGAGCCTCTTCAGTTTTACCAAGAATAAAAGCTCTCGTGCCTTTTGTATATTTGAGCGCAAAGTATCCGCCAGCTCCGAGTATTCCGAGCAGAAGCAAAATGCCTATGCTGATGACCAGTATTCGGGCACTGCTCTTCTTTTTTGCAGTTTCGCTGGAAGGCGCAGGAGCAGGCTCAGGCTGGGAGAGCATTTGCGCAGGATAAGGCTCTGCTCTGGCTGGCTCTGGTGGAGCTTGTGGAATGAGCGCCCATTTGCTTTTGTCTGCGCTCAATTTTTTTGGAAGTTCTATAAATTCCATACAGGATTTTGGTCTTTGCTCAGGGTCTTTTGACAGAGCGATCAGGAGCGCCTGCATATATTCTGGCTTAATATCTGGAATCAAGTCCGGAGGCTCATTGATGATCTGATATGTTATCTCGCCCTGATAAAAAGGCGGATGACCACAAAGGAGCTCGTATGCCACAACCGCCAGAGAATATACATCAGTCGCTGATGTTTGCCTTTTTCCCCTGATCTGCTCCGAACTCATATAGGTCAAAGTCCCGCTAACAGGCATATTGCTCAAACGACTAACAGAGTCGCTTACAGTGCGCGCAATTCCAAAATCAGCTACCTTAAACTCAACATCTGAAGGAAATTTCTTCTCCCTCTGATAGTATTCCGCAACTTCCTCTATGCTACGCGTGGTCTTGAAAAGTATATTGCTCGGCTTAATGTCCCGATGAATAACCTTCTGGGAATGAGCATAATCAAGCGCACTCGCTACCGCCGTCAATATCTCCCATGCCTCATCCTCGCTCAGCTTGCCCCGTAAAAATAAATAGTCAGACAGATTAAATCCCGGAATATATTCCATAACCAGAAGCCGTAAATCCCTGGCTTCCTTTAAATCATATAGCCGAACAATACCCTGATGCGTCAACTGCATACTCAGCTTCGCCTCCTGCCTTAACTGCTCCAGACTGCGCGCATCTCCAGATAATTCCGGCGGAAGAGTCTTAATCGCTACCTCTATGCCTAACTCCTTGTCATAAGCCAGATAAACCAGACCCATTCCGCCCCTGCCAATCAGCTTCCTTACCTTATACCTACCAGTGCTGTTTATCGCAGACTCAAACCGGTCCTCTGTCTTACGAAGCTCAGTAGTAGGTGGCTCAACACGAGACACGGGCTCCCCGCATTCCGGACAAAACTTACTCCCGGAAACTATCTCTGCCCCGCATTTAACGCACTTTACCATCTCATCCTCAAATCATTCTCCGCTTAAAATCCCTCATCGTAAACATCAGCTCCGAAAAACCCGAAGCCCACTCCTTATGAAATTTTAGAAGTTTCAGGATTTAAATCAAGACTGATGAGCTGAACAGGGAGCTAACCCAGAAAGGGTGTAAGTTGTTGAGGCATGGTTCCTGTTATGACATTTATAATAATCCCGCCACAGGTCAGAATTAGCCGGTTCCGAGCTATTTGGAAATAGATAATGCGCTTGCCAGACATATAAACAAATATCTGGGCTTGGATGAATAAATCAGGACTGATAGTTTCAAGTAGCCGGGCTATATTGTCTTTCTTGCGGTCAGTTAATAAAAATTAGCCTGAGCGGGACTGAAATGAATCTGGGCTGGTATATGCTGGCATTGTTGATAAGGTCAGAGAAATCATTGCTGTTAATAATATAGCTCACCAATAATGTCCCTGGCTCTGAAATAGCATAATGCCCTTTGCTGGCATAGGCAAAGAGCCTGTGGTTCTCTTCATTTTGAATGTCCGGAACACGATAGATTGGTTCTGGCTCTGACCAGGGACCCTCTGGATAGCTTGCTGTTCTCACAAAAATTCTGTTTCCTAAAAACGGCTCGCTGTAAATCATAACATAATGGCTTGCGCCGGTTTTATCTGGAATTTTATCAATGCTCATTTCGCTTGAGATATTTTTTATAATAACAATTGCATTAGAAGGCGAATTCAACCATTTATCTTTTCCAGCAAAAAATTCCCATTGCGAGAAATTCTCAAAATTCTCCGGACGGGCTCTTGCCAGAATCAAATCGCGCTGATTATTCTCATCAGATTTATTCGCATAAATAAAAACATAATGCTCTGTTCTCTCATAAAACGCGCTAATTCCCCAATCCGCGATATGAGGCAAATCAATTATGCGCCTGGTCCATACTTCAGGCTCTTCTTCCACATTGGCAATTATCACCATTGCGCTACCAGCGCATTCAAACCCCCAGACAGATTTATCAGCGCCCTTCTTTTTCATCTCAATCAAAAACAGCGCAAGCTGATGCTCATCTTCTGGCTTATCAAAAACAACTCCGCCTCCTGTGAACCAGTACCAGGAATTAGAGCTTTCTGTCCTGGAGGGCTTGACCCAGGCAGTTGGCTTCTGAGAAGCATCTGTTGGTCCCCAATAAAATTTTATCTCTTCCTGCTTCGGAGCCTTTCCAGGATTTGACTCATCATACGGATGAACCGCAATCGCGTTGTTCACCATTGTTGCTCCAACACGCTTATTATCTTTAACCTCGCCTATGAATGAATCTCCAAAAACCCACAGGACACGGTTGCCCGGAATAACAAAGCTCGCGGCAATATCCCCACCAATCCAGCCGGATTTTCTCGCAAATACCTTGTCCCATTCCTGATTTCGCTCAATAGTTTGTCCAGCAGGAGTTTTCTGGAAAGAAGGCTTGAAAATTCCCTTGCAGGAGCAAAATAATAGTATTAAAACTATTGAGACCAGCGAAAAATTTTTTCTGTTCATAAAATTGAAATTAAGCCTCTTGTATAACCTGATAGCCCAATCTATCCGCAAGCGCAAAGACTTGCTCTTTCAAATCTCCATACACGGTTACACGATGCCATCCCCATAGGTCCCACATTGTGAACAGCTTTTCAAAATCTCCGATTGGCTCAGCCACCAGCTTTGTCCTGCAGGCGCGGTCATTCGGGTCATTACCAATTGCTTTTGCCTGATGCAATAGCACCTGCTTTTTCTCTGGCGCAAACTCCAGAGTGGTGACAATATAGCCTGATGGAAGGATTGAACGCACAGATGCGCCTTTTCGGTCTTCGGAATGAGTCAGGATTTCAATCGGATTCTCCGGTCCATCAGGTCCGAACACACGGTTGGATGCAACACAATGCGCATAAATGATCCTTCGCTCAGAGCTGTCCAAAACCGGGTCTGAGATATATCCGGGTCTGCCATTTGTTAAGAAATTTACCGCGAGCATTGTTGCCGCTGAGCGCACATCGCACTCGCAAGCTCCAACCAAGCCCTCATTATTTAACTCATAAAATCCAAGGCAGGGATATGCTTGAATGGCTTTGCTATAAAAGCCAGCAAGACAATTGATTGTAATCGCATTTGCCTGATGCTTTTTAAGCAAACTCTTCATTCCAAGATACATCTTCGCAGAGCTTATAAGCGTTTCCTCTGAAACATCCCTGACTGCCTGCGCGGAATTCTGCCAGCGCTTTGCAATCTCAAACGCATGGTCTTGGTCAGCTTCTTTCCAGGCAGAATTTAGCTCTGCAAACGAAATTTTTTCCATCGGAATTTGACGAATGCCTAATAGAGAAACCCCGGGATAACCGACCGCAAGAATTTTTGACTCAGCCATCCGGGCAAGCACATCATCAATACTGATTGCAGGAACCGGGTCTGGTAAAAATGTAAGGTCTCCTGGACTCGGAGTCCGCTCCTTGCGAACTTGCGTTACTGCCCGGGCAAAATCCGATGCTGAAGCTCCTGATTTCAAAAGCTCAAAGCATTTCACCGCGGAGATAATGTCCTGGGTTTTCTGTGAGCATACGATTCCAAGATTTTTGACGCCTGCGCGAGATAGCATTGCAGAATAAACAAGAACCCCGCCAGAGCCTCCGTATGTGTAATCCACAAAAAGCACAGGCTTGCCAGTTGCAACAATGCTCTGGACAACTAGATTCCAGTTATTCATCTGATAAACAATGTAGCCGTCAATCCTTGAGAACAGGTCTTTTGCCAGAATAACGTTTGCTTGAACCGCGCCGGTTGCAGTGGAGAAAAGGAACTCTATATCTGGAAAGGCGTTTGTCAATGTGTTTTTTATCTCGCTCAATACTGGCGCAAAATCAAATCCAAGATAAGGCCAATCTGGCTTGTTCTGCTTAATTGCGTGCATAACGAATATGACCCGGATACGCAGTTTTCCGCTCGTTTTTTCTGCACGCAAAACATTTGTGCCTGCCATCAATCCAGCGCAGAGCGTACATCCGGACCTGACAAACCCTCTCCTGCTGATTCCGAAATTTGTTCTACTCAAAACCATCGCCGTTTTCTTCATAATTTTCTCCTTTCTCCTGAAAGGCTATTTTCCAATTTATTGCGCATTTTAGCTTGTTATTAACGCGCTCTCAACTTTAGCAAACTAGATAAAATTACTCTATACTTCCAGCTCAAGGCTATCAAGCCCGCCAAAATGGAGCCCAAGCTGAAATAGAGACCGAGCCGAAAGCAAACCGGGGCGTAAATGAATTTAATATAATGCCTCCCAGGATTGAGATATACAGCCCTGAACGCATAATCGGCTTTCCAGATTCTTGCCTCCGTGCCGTCAACAAATGCCTTCCAGCCCGGATAATAAACTTCACTGAGGAACAAATAGCAAAAAGCATGATTGTGGACTATGGCATCAAGCCGATCTGCCGAGGGTCTGGTTAAGCTAATGAAATCAGAGAAACTCTGTTCTCCTTCTAAATCCAGACGGGGAGCGGTTCGGTCCGATAATAAAATCTCTTTCCGATAGTCAAAAGTGGAACTCGCAATCAAATCAAAAACCTCTTTATCCGATGATAAAATCCGGGCTTGATTAACCGTAAAAGCCCGAGGCAAAGCCGTCTGATTTTCATATACATAAACCGAGCCGCTTTCTCTAAGAAGCAAGTCAACTCCCGGATTATCACCTGGAATATACACTCCGGAAAAAACCCATCTTACATTAAGCAAGTTCAAAATCCATAAGTTCGCTTTATTTATATTATCTATCCTACGCCAAGCGTCATGCTCAAAAAAAATAGGTTTATTATCTTTTTTAGTAAAAAGCCCTTCAAAGGGAAGAGCAAGCAGGTCTGCATAATGCTTGAGCGGTACCCGAATGTTTGAGTCTATAGTGTCAGCTTTAACGATCATTCCCGCGCCATAAAAAATCCGGGAGCAGGTGGGAATGGCTTTTACAATATATCTCTCCTTTTGCTCGGTATTGGCCGCTATCCTCAAAAATTGTGGCTCCAATTTATATTTTGGCTCGTTTGAACGCGGAAAATACCAAAGCGCCATTCCATAGATGTCAACCAGAGCAATTATTAAAAACGCATAATTTATCTTTACAATTTTTGACCAGAGGGGAAAGGAAAAAAGCAGGATTGCCAAAAGAATGCGGCTCGCAGGCGCCTGTTTGAATAATATCCCAAAGAATAAGCATAATAAGCCGTATATCCAAAAAAAATATCCAGTCTTTTTTGAAATCGTAGGAGATGGCTGTGAGAGAAAATTATCAAAGCCCGCGCTTGCCATAAACAAAAAAACTAGAGAAATCGGGCAAAAAATTAAAATAGGCAAAACAAAACTTTTTATCAGCGGAATTAAATTCCTTAAATGACTTAAACCCGGAACTATATATGAGAAAATATAAATAAGAAATAGTATAAATATATATCTGATTTTTCTGGATTCGGGTGCGGAAAAGTTTTTGATAAAAAAGGGCCACCAAAAAAAGCCAAAATAAACAGAACTGAGATTGGGATTGGCTCCCACTGCCAAGTCGGGGGGCATCGGTACCGGATAAATAGTAGAAAACATAAAAAAAATGGAATGAAAAGCATCTCTTATTAAATTAAATTGAGCCTTAAATTGAAAGCCCTGGCCTCGCACTGAAAAACGGAGCATTTCAACGGAAGGTATAAACTGGAGCATACATAGAAAAAGGCCATAAGCGATGGCTAATCCGAAGATAAGGCTTAACTTAAGCCATTCTCCGGGTTTGGTAAGTAGAAGTAAAAATGCAAAATCAAACATTATAATCAGGAAAAGACTTTCAATATCTCCTCCCAAAAAGGCAAAAGTGAAAGCGACTAATAATGTGATAAAGCTTTTATTGATTTTGCCTTTTGTCAGCATTATAGTGGCTAATAACATTAGAGGCGCAAAACTTATGGTTCGATCAACTTTACTATTGATATGCACGAAATATAATCCGGTCAGCGTGTAGCTTATTGCCGCCATTACTGAGGTTAAATATTTTCGGCCAATATATCTAAAGAGTAAATAAGTGGAAATAATTGTAATTAAAAATTGAATGAGTATAATAATGGTAGAGGATTTGAAAAAATCAGCAAGCATATAAATCAACATCAGCGGATAAAAAACGCTATTATGGGAAAAAGCCAGAAAAGGCATTCCACAGCAGCTATGAGGATCCCAGAGCGGGAAATGGAGAGATTTATAAACCCTTGCCATAAAAACACTATGGGGATAGGATTGGGACGCAATATCTGGGACACAGGGCAGATCAATCGCTGAGGTGCGTAAAATCAAATTAGGGACAAAGAGGCTTAGAACTATCAGCATTAAGCCGGTAATATAAATAAAATCTTTTTTCAGACTTATACTGGCATCTTTTGTATGGTTAGAGTTCTCTACTAACATTACTAAGCCCAAAATTTTATTTCGCTCATCTATCTCCCTGATTATTGTTTTCCTTTTTCCTCCTGCCAAGGCACTCCCATTGCGGTTTAGTTTCAGTTTGAAACTGTTTTTAATTATACCATATCTAAAAAATTATGTAAAGAAAAAATGAAAGTAAAGGCTTGTCCGGAGCTGAAACAGCAAAAATTTTTCCTTTACCCTAAGGTTGCCCGCGGGCAGGTTTTCCGGTTCAATGAAGCGGTCTCTGTTCCCATAATAGCCATGCCGATCATTTATGGCGATTTCTATTGGAAAGGGAACAGCCATTTTGAGCAAATCTCCGCTTTTTGTCTCTAAACGAGACTGGTTTATACTACTAAGATAATGGGAACTTTTGCAGGGAGGTATTTACCTAAATTTTATGAGGATTTTGTATTTGACACATCGGTTTCCGCCTGAGCATTTTCGGGGCACAGAGGTTTATACCTTTGAGCTTGCGAGAGAGATGCAAACTCTCGGAGATGAGGTTCTGGTGGTTGCGTTAAGGGAATTGAAAGAGCCTGCGCCTCTTTCCACGGTGCGGGATGAGTATCGGGGGGTCAATGTTGAGCGGATTTGCAAAAAGATCAAGCCTGATAACTTTGAGGATTATTTTTTTGACCCGCAGATGGACAGGATTTTTGAGGATATTACTGGAGATTTTCAGCCGGACATCATTCACGCCACTTATTTTCTGGGCGGGCTTTCCCTTGGAATGAGCCTTGCATCTGCGCAGGAAAAAAAACTGGTTATGACCATTACGGATTTTTCTAGTCTCTGTCCGCGCGGGCAGATGCTGGACAGGAATTTGACGATTTGTTATGGACCGCGCGAGGGTGTGAAGTGTCTGTATTGTCTTTTTGACAAAAGCTGGCTGTTTGAAAACATGAGGCTGGATAAATGGGCAAGGGAATATATGCCCATCTGGCTTGGAAACTGGAGAGCAAGTCCGGAGCTTGATTTGATTAAGAAGCGTGATAAGGCGATCCGGAAGATTTTTAAAGAGGCGCGAGCAGTGATTTTCGCTCATCCGCTCACATTGCTAACTTTTAACCGGAGCGGTCTCAAGGTTCATCATCCAAAACTTCTGGATTTTGGAGTTGACGATACGCCTTTTCAGGCACACGAGAAAAGCCCCTCAGCGAGATTGCGAATTGGATTCATCGGACAAATTCTTCCTCATAAGGGCTTGCATATTCTGGCAGATGCGCTTGCCGGGATTTCTGATCAGGACAGCTTTGAGTTGAAAATTTATGGCTCGCTTGCAGACCCTGCTGAGAAAAGCTATTTTGACTCACTCGGGCTGGAGAGGATAAAGCATCAACAATGGCTTGGAACCTTTGACCTCGGTCAGATGAATGAGGTTTTAAAGGGTATTGACCTTTTGGTTGTTCCGAGCCTTTGGCAGGAAAATTGTCCGCTTGTGCCCAAATACGCTCTGCTCACCGGGACCAGGCTTTTGCTTTCGGATCAGCCAGGGATTCTCACAAACACGGAAAGCAAGGGGATAACCTTGTTTAAGTCTGGAGATGCGGTTTCGCTTCGGGGGGCAATAGAGGGCTTGCTAAAGAGCAAAGACTGGATGAGGAAGATTGAGCCAGAACCGGGTTTAGTTGTCCGGATGAAAGAGCACGCGGAGATGGTTAAAAAAATTTATCTGGAGGAAAATTGAGACAGAGACTTGTTTTGATCGGAGGGTCTGGGTTTATAGGTCAGAGCCTTCTCAGATTTTTAAAGCAGGGCGGTTTTTGGAAAAAATTTCAGACAATTATTTTTGATCCGAGAGCGCCTGAATTTTTTAAGCCTGACCAGTATATCAAGGCTGGGATTGAAGAGACGGAAAAAATCCGGCGGATTTTGAAAAAGGGAGACATCCTGATTCATCTGGTTCATACCACGATTCCAGCGGATTCTGCGGAAACCCCTGAGCGTGAGTTCAAGGAGAATCTTGAGCCGAGCATAAAGCTGATTGAGATGTTGAGAGAAAAGTCCTGTCCCAGGATAGCTGGTCTGGTTTATTTCAGCTCTGGCGGAACCATTTACGGAGAGGCAAAAAAGCAGAAGCCTATTCCAGAGGATGCGGAGCGTATGCCAGGCTCTTTTTACGCGCTGGTCAAGCTGATTATTGAGGATTTGTTGATGATGGCTGGCAGACTTGGCTGGCTTAATTATCTGATCATCAGGCCCGGGAATCCTTTTGGACCTTATCAGGAGTTATTGAACCGGCACGGAGTAGTTGGCAAAATTTTTCAAGCGATGATTGCGGGAGAAAAATTTGTGATTTACGGAAAAGGCGAGACTATTCGGGATTATATCTATATTGACGATTTGATTCAGGGTCTATTGGTTTTGATTGAGAAGCAAAAATGGAATCAGGTCTTTAACATAGGCTCTGGCAAGGGGACCTCGCTCAAGGATTTGATCAGCCTTTGCGAGAAGGTTAGCGGGAAAAAACTTCAGAAAAAATTTCAGCCAATTCGGAAAACGGATTTAAAGTATAATGCGCTGGATTGCGCCAGGCTCAAGGCGCTTGGATGGAAGCCGAAAATCCAGCTTGAGCAAGGCTTAAGCGAGACCTGGAGGTATTTTCTTGATTGCGCGCAGGCAGGAGCGCCTGCGGAGCGGACCAGGAAATGACTCGTGCGGGGAAAATAGCGGTTGTTCTCGCTATACTGATTTTTCTGGCGCTTCAGGCGCATAAGCTGGTTCAGCCATTTGTCGGCGAGTTTGAAGCAGGGTTTCAGGAGATGATAGCCCTGCATCATCTAAGATCAGGCGTTGTCAATAATCATTTTCTTCCAGTGATTGCGGAGGTCAATGACGAGAAATTTTATCATACTGCTCATCCACCCCTTCTTCATATTATATATTATGCTCTTTACCGGATTTTCGGTGTTCACGAATGGGTAAGCCGGGGATTCTGTCTTTTTCTTATGTTCGGCTCAATTTTTCTGCTTTCGCAAATGGTCTCCAGAGAAAAGCGAACAATCTTCTGGCTCATTGCGCTGTTTTTTCCCATCTCGTTTCGGCTTGGACTCATTACCAATTACGAACCGCTCAGTATTTTCAGCATCTGCCTGTTTTTGTTTTGTTTTGAGAAAGCGAGGCAGGTTCTTTTTCGGAAATGGATTTTGCCCTTGCTATTGAGCGTGCTCTTAATCGCTTTATCTGATTGGCCTGGTTATCTTGCCATACCTGCTCTTTTTCTGATTTATTTTCGTGAACCCGCAGAGAGAAAATGGCTTGCGGGATTGTTTGTAATTGAGATGATTTTATTCCTTGCGCTGATTCTATATATGCGGTCAATCGCAGGCGAGGTTGCTCTTTTTGCTCATTCCTGGACACGGAGCAATCCTGTGTACTTATTTAATTCCGGGACATATATGGAATTTTTTGAGCATCTAAAATGGATTGCAGGTAAGCCAGCATTGGTACTGATTTTACTGGCGGCGCTCAAGCTGATTTTAGGTCGCGGACAAAAGCTGGGATTTGTTATTTCTTTCTGGATTATTTTTCTGATTCTGCTCTGGGTTTCCGCGTCCAACCTTGTTAGCAGGCATTTTGTCTATCTCAATTATCTGTTCCCGCTTCTGGCTCTGGTTCTGACTGAAACAGTTAGCAGACTTAATCATCAAAATCTGGCTACTATAATAATCCTTCTCTCGTTTGTATTTCCGGATTATCTTGGTCTTAAAACAAAAGACGCGCGTTATTATTATCTGGCTAATAGCTTGAAGTCCAGAATGGTTTCTGCGCAGGATTCCGTATGCTTTTCCAGCTCCGCAATAGGCATATTGTATTTCTATGATAGAATTGAAACCGTGATACCTGTAAGCAAAAAGGCAACTCAATCTCTGGCTAAAAATAACTTTCCCTGTTTTATCATTGATATGGAGAGCAGAGAAGTTAAAGAGCTGGCTGAGGTTATTTCTACTGAAAGATATTCTATATTTCTTGAATTTCCTGGGCTTAAAGTTTTTTTGCGTGAAGACCTGAGCGCAGGGAGTAAATATCTGGCAACAGAGCTTGATCAGGATAACCTAAAAGAATGGTGGATGCCAAAAGCAGAGGCTCTTTATATTGATGGCAATGTTTATTATGGATTAAAACAACCACCTGGACCAGCGAAAATTTCCAGGCTGGATTTTCATATCAGCTCTGGAAATTTGTGCTTTCAGCCTGCGATTTATACTACATCATTTTCAAATAAAAGCGATGGGGTAAATTTTATGGTCATTGCTCTTGGGCAGGGACAAAGTCAATTAAGTTATGCGCGTTTTTTAAGGGATAAAACAGCTGAGGCGCAAAAAATAGAGGTGAAGGATTTTTCTCAAATAAGCCTAATTACTGATTCAGGACCAAAGGCAAATTTCAGCTATGATGACGCATACTGGCTAGAGGCAAGAGTAGGGGAATGTGGAGGAAAAAATGGAGATTGAGAATCCAAGATATTCTGTTATTGTGCCGGTTTATAATGAGCAGGAGGCAATCTGCGATTTTCTGGACAGATTGCTGGAGGTGGTGAAGGATAAGCCTGTTGAGGTTATTGTTGTTGATGATGGAAGCGATGACCAGACTGCGGAGATTTTGACGGTTTATCGTGCGGAGCACGGGATAAAGGTTGTCACTCACGAAAAGAATCGCGGGTATGGCGCGGCGATCAAGAGCGGTCTCCGTTCTGCGCGAGCGGACAGGGTTCTGATTATTGATGGAGATGGGAGTTATATGCCTGAGAAAATTCCGCTTCTGCTGGAAAAAAGCGAAGCCTCGGATATGGTGATTTCTGTGAGAAGAAGTGATTTTGGAGTGGAGGCTTTGTCAAGAAGAATTTTAAAGTGGCTGATCGTGAGAATGGTGAGATGGCTTTCCGGTTTTGAGATTAAGGACTTGAACTCTGGAATGCGTGTTTTTTCTAAATCGGTTGCTCTGAAATACATATCAATTTTGCCAGATGGATTTTCGTTAACCTCCACATTGACTCTGGTGTTTTTAAGTGATGGCTATCTCGTGGATTATTTGGACATTGACTATCTTCCTCGCAAAGGTGAGTCCAAGTTCCGTTTATACGAGCTTGGCTCCCTTGCGCTTCTGTTGCTCCGCACCCTGGTCTATTTCAATCCTTTAAAATTTTTCGTTCCGCTTAGCCTGCTTTTGCTCATAATCGCGTGCCTGGTTGCGAGCGTGAGCATTTTTGTTATTAGAAAATTTATGGATGTCACTACTGTGCTTTTAGTTGTTGCTTCGGTTCAGGTTTTTATTCTGGGTCTGCTTGCGGATTTGATTTTGAGGCTCAAGAAATGAAAATTGCGCTTGTGTATCCGCCAACTAGAAAATCAGTTCCGAGTATTCTTCCGCGAGAGGTTGAGTCCAGTCGTGGAGCGTTTCCGCCTCTGGGCATTTTGTATCTTGCGGCTCAGTTGCAGGAATTTCCGGGCGTGGATGTTCTGGTCAGGGACGCGGACAATCAGGGCTTGAGCGCGGAGGAGATTTCGCGGGAAGTTATGGAAAAAGGAATTGAGCTGGTCGGAATCACGGTCTTGAGTTTTCATCTTCTGGATGCGATGGACCTGGCGGAGAGGATTAAAATACGCTCAGCGAAAACCAGAATTATTGCTGGTGGTCCGCATCCACATATTTTCCCGGAAGAAACTCTTAAGCTCGGTGTATTTGACTATGTTGCGCTGGGCGAGGCTGAGGACAGCCTGAGGTTATTTCTGGAAAAATTTATTTCTGGCAATCAATTGCCAGAGGTTGAAGGGATTTTGAGCGCAAACAATTTTGAGCAAAAAACAGAGAGACAGCTATGCGCGATTATGGACCTGGATAAATTGAAATTTCCTGCCAGAGAGCTTCTGGGCATTGAAAACTATTTTTCAGTTTTAAGTCCGAACAAGCCTGCGACCACTGCTATCTCCAGCCGTGGCTGTCCGTATAAGTGTGTATTTTGCGACAGGCCTCATCTTGGAAAGCGGTTTCGGGCACGGAGCGCTGAGAATGTTGTTGCGGAGATGGAAAGATGCGTTGAGCTCGGGATTCGGGAGGTTATTTTTTACGATGATAATTTCACCACGAGCAGGGAGCGTGTTTTGAAGATTGCGGAATTGCTTCTGGAGAGAAAATTAAAGATAGCCTGGGATGTGCGCGCAAGGGTAGGAGACTTAAAGCCAGAGGATTATGTTCTGCTTAAACGCGCGGGTCTTGCGAGGATTCATTTTGGCGTGGAGAGCGGAGACCCGGATATACTGGAGGCAATTAAAAAAGGGATCACTATTCAAGATGCGCGCGAGGCTTTTATCTCTGCGCATAAAGCAGGCATAGAGACGCTTGCGTATTTTATGATTGGCTTGCCAGGGGAGAATGAGACAACACTCTCGCGCACTATTGATCTGGCGATGGAGCTTAAACCTGATTATGTCCATTTTTCTATGCTGATGCTTTTTCCAGGAACACCTATATATTCTATGGCGCTGGAGCGTGGAATAATTAAGGATGATGTGTGGCGGAAATTTGCGGAAAATCCCGGACCGAATTTTCAGGCGCCTGTCTGGGAGGAGAATTTAAAGAGAGCGGATATGGAAAAGGCATTGAATAAGGCATACCGGAAATTTTATCTAAGGCCCGGGTATCTCGCATCACGGCTGAGTCGGGTTAGAAGCTGGCACAGCTTTAAAACTCAGGCGCGGATGGGAATGTCTATTCTGGGGCTAAAAGGATGAGTCAAAAGCGCCCAGATTTTTCAGTGATAGTTCTTTTTGGAAGAGGTGAGCTAGAGCCGTGTCTTTCCAGCCTTCTCAAGCAGAGTGAGCAAAGTTTTGAGATTATTGGAGTAATTGGCGCTGATGTTCCGGAGGTGAATGATCCGCGCGTGAAGTTTCTTGTGGTTCCGGAGCAAAATCCTGCAAAACGGCGAAACCTTGCGGTGGAAGACTCGTGCGGGAAATATCTTGCATTTATTGATGATGATGCAATTGCGCCTGAGGATTGGCTTTTTCGCGCGCGAACAATTCTGGAAGAAAATCCTGAGATAGCTGGAGTGGGAGGCTCAAATACAGGCTTTGAGCGGATGATCTGGCAGGAGCAGATTACGGATATGCTTTTAAGAGACCCGTATTTTGGCGCGGGCAGTAGAGCTTATTTGAAAAATGGCAATTGCTTTCCTGCTCGTCCTGGTATGGTTCATTTATCAAATTTTTTTTTACGACGCGAGATTTTTGATGCGGTTAAGGGGTTTAATGAGAAGATAGGGTATGGCGCAGAGGACAGCGAGTTTGTGTACTGGAGCAAGAAGAAAACCGGAAGGGAATTTTGGTTTTTCCCTGAGCTATGTGTGATTCATAAACGACGCGCTTTTGGATTGGGTTTTCTCAAGCGTAATTTTCAGTTTAGAAGAAAGAACGGGAATTTGATCTGGCTATATCCGGATATGTATAGCTGGAGCTGGCAGATTCCTGTAGCTGGTTTGATGATTCTTTTAGCATTGATTCTTGCGATATTGAATCCTGTAAGCATTTTAATTATGAGCGCTATTTATTATTTATTATTTTTCATCAGCAGTTTGCTGAGGTCATCATACAGGGTAGGGTTAAGTTTGTTGATGCCATTTGCATATTTTTTTCATCATCTTTCTTATTTGCTGGGTTTGAGCGCAGGATTGCTTGAGGGGATGTTCAGGGGAAGGAAAAGGTTGGAGGAGCTTCTTGGAAGAGAAGATTAAACGCGGGCAAGAGTGCGGATTTCCGAGAATCGCGAGCAAGCCCTCTCGCATAATTTATTAAAAAGAGAGATTTAAGATAAAATACAAAAAATGTCGGAATTAAAGAGATATTTTGAATTGAAGAGCGGAGGTTTTTTCAGGAATCTTGCGGAGGAGTTGTTGAATGTGTGCGTGGGAAGGATTCCGACTGCTCTGGGTTTGCTTTTGCGCTGGCTTTGCTGGAGGCTATTGATCAGGGGCAGAGGCTGGATAGCGATAGAGCGAGGGGTGGAGATTTTCGGGAGCAGATGGATTGAGATAGGCAAAGGTGTTTATATTGGTGAGCGGGTAATTTTGCAAGGAAGGCCTGGTGGATTGAAAATTATGGACAGGGTTCGGATTATGCCAGATGCGGTTCTTGATGTATATAATTATCGTGGTCTTGCTGGTAGCGGGATAGAGATAGGAAAAGGCGCAGTGATAGGTATTTCTGCGGTGATTACAGGTCAAGGAAGGGTTGAGATTGGAGAGGATGTGATTATTGCGCCGGGCGTGAAAATTATGCCGGTGAACCATAACTACACTAATCCAGGAAAGCCGATTAAGGAACAGGGAATCACTGCAATTGGAATAAAGATAAAAAAAGGAGCTTGGATAGGCGCTGGCGCGATTATTCTGGATGGGGTTGAGATCGGAGAGAATGCAGTGATAGGCGCAGGAGCAGTGGTGAATAGAGGGGTTCCGGAGCGAGCTGTGGTTGCGGGAAATCCTGCAGTGGCGGTGAGAACCTAGGATAAAGTTGTGTGCCGACAGGAGTGTCTGCACCCCGAAGAGAGAGATGAATAAGATAAAAGATTTGATCAGAGCGATGCGGGTAAGGCAGTGGGTGAAGAACCTGCTTGTGTTTGCCGCGCTTGCGTTCAGTGAGAATTTATTTTCGCTGGATTTGATTTACAAATCTGTTTTTTGTTTTCTGAGCTTTTGCCTGATCGCAAGCTCGGTTTATCTGGTGAATGACATCTTTGACCGGGAAAAAGATATGTTGCATCCGGAGAAGAAAAAAAGACCTATTGCGGCTGGAAGGGTGCAACCGTGGGAGGCGCAGGTTCTTGCGCTCGCGCTTTTTCTTGGCGGATTTGCGATTGCCTGGAATTTAAACTGGGATGTTTTCCTGATTTTATCCGCGTATTTCATAATCAATTTTCTGTATTCCTTCTGGTTAAAGAATGTTGCTATTATTGATGTGTTTGTGGTATCGCTTGGATTTGTGTTCAGGGTAGCGGCTGGCGGAGAAGCGATCAAGGTGGAGATTTCAGCCTGGATAATACTCTGCACCATTCTGGGTTCTCTGTTTCTGTCCTTTGCCAAGCGCCGTCAGGAGCTGGAGCTTAAGGGAGAAGATGCTGTTCGGCATCGGAAAAGCCTGGCTGAATATAGCCCTTACTTTTTAGACCAGATGATTTCGGTGACAACTGCGAGCACGGTGATGGCGTATTCTCTCTGGACTATGTGGCCCTCAGTGGTTGAGAAATTTCATACCAACCATCTGCCGTGGACTATTCCGTTTGTGTGCTATGGAATTTTTCGGTATTTATACCTGGTGCACCAGAAGGGAGAGGGAGGAGACCCAACCCAGTTATTTCTCAGAGACAAGCCTCTTTTGATCAATATATTGCTCTGGCTTGTTTCTGTGATGTCTATACTGTATTTCAAGCTCTGAAGGACATCTGTCCGCGGTTGACAATTTATATACCAGTATGTCCGAATCCTCCTGATGACCGCTCGGTTTCAGTCAATTCTTTTACCTCTTCTAATTTGCATTCAACAAAGCGCGAAATAACCATCTGCGCGATTCTGTCTCCTTTTTTTAGCCGAAATGGCTCTTTGCCAAGATTGATCATAATAATTTTTATCTCCCCGCGATAGTCAGAATCAATTGTTCCTGGAGTGTTGAGTAAAGTGATGCCATATTTCCATGCCAAGCCAGAGCGCGGTCTGATCTGCGCTTCAAGTCCTTGAGGAAGTTCAATTGCGATTCCTGTTGGAATGAGCGCTCGCTCGCCCGGAGCAATCACGATTTCCTCATCATTGCTCGCCATAAGGTCAAAGCCAGCTGAGCCCTGCGTGGCGCGTTGAGGAAGGCTTATAGCCTGGTTTTTCCCATCAAGCTTTTTAACCTTAATTACGACTTCTGACATAATTCCCTTCTCCCTGACTTAAATTTTAAATTGATATACCCTGAAAAGGTTCTCGGACTCAAAAACTTTTTCCGGACCAAGTGTGTTCAATAATTTATCCAGCTTATTTTTATGATTCTCTTCAATAAATTTTAGCCAGATAATAACATATTTTATTTTCCTGCGCTTGAACTCAGCCCGGAGAGTGTCCTTGACTTGCGCCTGCATCTCCGGACCAAGCCCAAAAAATCTCTCAGGATTATGCATATATAAATATAAAGGATAATTAACAAAAGTCTCCACGCCCTTCCGAATCGGATATTCTACAACATACTTCTTGTGATACATCTGATAAAATGCTGAGTATTGATAAATGTCCGGGAGATATGGAAGGTCAAGAATCGCAAACTCTTCCTGCTCCTGAGCGAGCTGTTGGAAAAAAATTGGGAGATTGATCCGGTCAAGTTTTATAGGAGCCTGATTTAATTCCAGTAAGCCAAACGCGGAAAGAGCAAGGAGAACTATTTTTCCTCTTGACGCGGGAATTTTCTGCTCCAGCCAGCAAAAGAATCCTGCGGAAAACACAGCAAGAGCAAGGAACGCCAGGATGATTATGCGGACAGGCGTGCGGTCTATGAGGAAGAAGGGGAAGATTTTACGGAGGAAAAAATATGGGAGAGGCAGATTGGTGAAAGTGTGGGACGCGATATTGAGATAAGGTCCAAGGCTTAAAACAAGGCAGACGAGGAGGATGCTCAGCCAGAAGCCGTATGCTTTGATTTTTTTTCTGGCGAGAAAAATTCCAGCAATGCCGGATAGCAAAAGGAGATAGCCAGGGAAAATTTCCTTGCCCGAAACTCCAGATGCTCCGACTAGGCTTTCCGCAAAATTGCCTATTGCCGAATATAATTTCTGATTAAAACCTGGAAGCACTAAACCGATTATGTCTGTGGAAAAAATGGTTTGTTCTTTGATTGAGCTCAAGCTGGCTGGAGGAAGCCGGACAATGTCTTTGACTATGGCAATGAGATAGGCCGCTGAGAAGAGAAGCGCGAGCGAGCAAGCCAGAAGAATGAGCTTGAGCCATTTCCAGTCCAGAGAGCGCCTGCTGGTAAAGAGAATATATACAATATGCAGGCTGAAAAAAATCAGAAGATAGACCAGATAATTCGGAGATTGATAAAAGAGGGGAATCAGGGAAAGCCCGAAATAAATTCCGTTCCTGATGGTTTTGGTTTCCAGCAAACGGAAATAGCAGAGCATTGTAAGGAGCACAAGCTCAAGGCAGGATATATGACATCTTGGAAGATGCCAGTAATGAAATGGAATAAAGGTAAAGAGAATTCCTGCCAGTATGCCAGCGTTTTTGCTTTGAGAGAATTTCTTAAAGAGCAGAAATCCGAGGAATCCGGTCAATGTAAAGGACAGGATGCTTATCCAGTGAAAGAAGCCCGGGATGCTTTTCGGGGTTCCAGCAATTGCCTGAAGAGGGAATGACAATACTCCGTAGCTCAAATTAAGCGGGAAAAAAGTCATCCGGTAAATGTCCGGATAGTTGAACAGGATATTGTCCCAGGGGCTGATCTTGAGAACAAACAGGTTGTAATACTGAAGCCAGAAATTGTAAAAACAAAGCGCGATGTCCAGATGGTCAAAAATCGGGTAGCGAGAAAAATTCACCGCGAGAGGAAAAGTGAGAATAATGGACAATATAAGATATAATAAAAAAATAAAGCATAACTCGCGTTTATTTTGTCCTGTCATATCTTTTTGAAAAAATTTTTTTGTTTTAGTTCCGAATCAGTATTTTCCTACTGCGGCAAGATAAATTGCCGACTCTTCTCTGGAATCAAGCCCAAACAAATCGTTCACCTCATCATCAAAAAACGCTCCGATACCACAGCATCCTAGGTTCATGTCCTCGCATGCAAGATACAGGTTCTGACAGATATGTCCTGCGTCCATATAGATATAGCGCAATCCCCGGTCTGAGTATTTAAAAGTTGAGCGAGCAAAGATAGCGCTGAAGACAAAAACCACTGAGCCATTTCTGCACATATCCTGATTAAGCGCCGCGCTTTCAATCTCGCGAGAAAAATCTCCCTGCTTCAAAAGCTCAAGCGCTTGCGCCTGAATGTTCCAGTGATAAATTCCCGGGTCTATTCCCTGAACACGGTTAATCACAAGATATGTCTCAACTGGATAAAGCGCGCCAGCGCTGGGCGCTGTTCTTAAAAGATAGCCAGAAATTTTGCTGGTCACGCCCTGACACGCCCAGAGCAAAAGCGCAAGTTGCTCTTTAGTTATAGGCTCTTTTATAAATTCCCTGCGAGACCTACGATTCTTCAAAGCCTGCCATAAAGAGCCTTTGGGCAAATCCGGAGGCTCTAGCTTGAGCCTCTTACTATTCGGATATTCCTTAAACGGCTCTGCTTGCCGGCTCGGCCTTGATCCTGCAAAAGGCTTTTTGCGGGAATAGACAGTGTTTTGATGAAACTGCTCAGCAATTCCAGGCATAGGTCCTCCTTTTTTAGAGCCCGAGCTCATCCGCAATCTCTTTCATCGCGTTCAGGCTGATCTCAAAAAATTCTTCTAAACTCAAACCCATTTCAGCGCAGGAATTGATCTGCTCACGATTCGCTCCTGCGGCAAATCTTTTTTCCTTCATCCGCTTCATCGCAAATTCAGGCTCCACTGGCGCGAGCTTCTTCTCAGGCTTTATCAGCGCGCACGCGACAATGAATCCAGTGACCGGGTCAGCCGCATAAATGGCTTTATTCATCAGGCTGTTTCTTTCAGCTTTATTGCAATGCGCCTTGATGCCTGAAATAACCTCAGCAGGCAAATTGTATTGCTTCAGCCATTCCTCAGCCAGAAGCGTATGCTTATCCGGGTCCTTCAATGTCTCCTCATAATCCAGGTCGTGCAGAATCCCGGCAAGCGCCCACATCTCTTCGTTCTCGCCAAATCTCCGCGCCAGATGCCTCATCACCGCAGAAACCGCTAATGAGTGCCTCTGCAAATTAACATTGCCTAACTTTGAAAAAACCAATCTCTTCGCTTCCTCAAAATCCATCCTTGTCTCCTCGTTTTTATATTCTAATTGAGATGGTATATTATACAAATTTAGCAGGCAGGATGCTTGCGTCAAAATAATTAAAGGGAGGTTTTGATGAGAAAGCGGACAATGATTTCGGTTGCGGTGATGCTTTTTGCGCTTTTCAATTTAAGCGGAGTGAGGTATGAGCCTGTGGTTCAGGTTGTTCCGGGCCCGAATTTGCCAGCGGAGGTAAAGTGTCAGCGGTCAAATAATAATCTGGATATTGCGATGTTTGAGGGAAGGTTGTTTTTGGCTTTCCGGACTGCGCCGACTCATTTTGCCAGCAGGAGGGTTCATCATTACATCATTTCCAGCCCTGACTTTGGCAAGACTTGGGATTTTGAGGCTGAAGTTTTTATGGGTTCAGATATGCGTGAGCCAAGATTTCTGGTTCTGGGAGACAGGCTGATTTATTACAATTTTCAAGCTGGCAAGAATATGTTCAGCTTTGCTCCCAAGCACATCTGGGCAATGGAGAGGAAGAGCCTTGGAGTATGGACTGAACCCAGAAAGGTCTTTAAAGACGGATGCGTTCTCTGGCGTGCAAAGGTTATTAACGGAACCGCTTATGCAACTGCTTATTGTGGAGGAGAAGGAGAATACACAGGAGGGAACGCTCAAATCGGTATTTATTTTTTGACCACAAAGGATGGTTATAACTTTGAGCCGGTTGACCCTGAGAAGCCAATTATTGCGACTGGTGGCTCAGAAACTGATTTTGAGATAGACAGCAAGGGAGACCTTTACGCTGTGATCAGGAACGAGGCAGGGGATGGAAAATCCTGGGCGAGCAAGGTTTGCAAGGCAGGGGCTGGACATCTCTCTGATTGGAAGTGCGTGGATAGTGAATACAAGCCTGACTCGCCTCTGGTGTTCAAACACAATGACGAGATTTATGTGATTGGAAGACGGAGTCTTGGGGGACCTTATGACAAGGGCAAGCGCGCGCTTCCGGACTCTGTTGAGACTCTTTACTATCTTGCTCATTACTGGTGGACAAAGAAGAGGACTGCTCTTTATAGGTTAGACAAGGACACGCTCTCGCTTGAGCCTATTTTAGATTTTCCGAGCAAAGGCGATACCAGCTTCGCAGGATTGGTTAAGCTAAATGAGAACCAGTATCTGATGTATAACTACTCCTCAGACCCGGAGGGCAAGGACAGGGTCTGGATGAGTGGACAGCTTCATCAGACTAATATCTATTCTACTATTATTACATTTGAATAAACAGATGGTTCATTTAAGGTAGGTTCAGCAACTAACGCCTTCAGTTTGAGAAGGCTATGTTCTGGAAAGGGTTTTCAGCAAAGCTGATTTAGAGCAAGCTGAGGTTATTGAAAAGTGTATCTGGTCGCGATTTTAAGATGGGACAGGAAAAAAACAGAGCAGGGAGCGGTTAGTCCAGATAATTTTTTTCCTGGTCCTTGCCAGCACTGCTTTCATTTTTGGATTTCATCTGATTGAGGATTGGGATTTTCTATGGCATCTAAAAACAGGAGAGATTATTTTTCAAAATGGTCCTCCAAAAACGGATTTGTATTCCTTTACCGCATCTGGCGAAGAATGGATTGATGCGCAATGGCTATTTCAGCTGATTATTTACTTAATTTATCGCTGGTCTGGCTTTGCTGGACAAAGCTGGGCTTTAGCTTTTCTAGCGCTAATTCTCTGGAGTTTAATATGGAAACTTGTGCGCGATGATAATATCTTTCCGGTAATGTTTCCATTATGTCTGCTCTCGCTCTGGGCAATGAGTCCTAGATTTCAGTTAAGACCAGAGATGTTTAGTTATATTTTTACAGCGCTATTTCTTTTGCTCCTGGAAAAATATAGGTCTGGCTCCGGAAAAATTTTTCTGCTACCAGCTCTTCAATTGCTCTGGGCAAACCTGGAGGGATTATGGCCCATTGGTCTGGTGATAATCTCAGCTTATTTTGTCCAGGAGCTTTTTGAAAACTATTTCTTCAGACTGAAAAATTCAAACCCCAGCCCCGGAAGACTTTTTATTATTCTTATCCTCTGTATTTTTGCTTCCATCATTACCCCTTATCATTTCAAGGGTTTTATATTTCCGCTCCAGCTTTTTCAGGATATTGTCAGCAGTTCCAATTTTTTGAAAAAAATAATTGAAGAGGCTCAACCACCATTTCCAGCCTTCAGATACCCATTTGTTCAAATACCGCTTCTCATTCTGCTCGTTTTATCCGGCTTGAGCTTTTTCATAAATCTCAAAAAGCCACGCCTTGCTCATATTCTTCTCTGGCTCGCATTTCTGTTTCTTGCTCTTACAGCTCTTCGCAATATCGCATTTATCTGTATCTTATCTTTGCTGGTTATTTCTACTAACTTACGCGAGGCAATGAATCTGGGAAATAAGCATTCAGCATTAAAACCAGCGCTTAAATTTCCATCAGCATTACTCGGGATCGCGCTATGTGTTTTTCTTGTTATAAGTGTAATAACCGGAAGATTTTATTTATGGGATAAAACAAATAGACAATTCGGAACTGGACTGGATTTTGCTAAATATCCAGTGGCCGCGGCTAATTTTCTTAAAGCGATAAAATGGAAAGGCAATCTATTTAATCAATTACAAATGGGAGGATATTTTATTGCGCTCGGTTATCCGGACTGGAGGGTTTATATTGATGGTAGATTGCAGGTGTATGGGCAAGACAGGGTAAAGACCTTTATCAAGTCCCTGAAGGATTACGAGACCTTCCAGCAAGAGGAAAACAAATATGGATTTTCAGCAGTAATTCTTGATTTAAGAGACGCAATGGTTAAACCGCTTGCGAAAAATCTGCTTGCGGATTTAACCTGGGCGCCTGTTTATGCAGACCAGAACTCTATCGTGTTTCTCAAAGACAATGAGAGTCAACACGAGCTTGTGATTTTATACCGGATCATTCTACACTAAAACAAAATCGCGCTTGACGCGAATATCCTTGACCGCTTCTGTTTATTATCATCCAGCATAGGAATAAATTTTATCCCGAAAACCTAACTTAGCCAGCTGTCCAGTTTTTGGGGGAAGCTCAAAAAACCCGCTTAAAGGCTCTTTTTATTGGAACCCGCGACGAATTGACAAAAGAACGGAACTGAGGTTAAATTTATTTAAGAGGATAAAACAGGGAAATGATTGAAAGCGTGGAAATTCGGAATTTCAAGTCCATAAAAAATTTGAAATTTCATCCGCGCCGCGAAAAGGGCAAACCTGAATCCAGAAGATTACGGGCTGTCCAGAAATGCGACAAGATTTTATGACATCTCAATGGCGCCCGGGAATTTTGGAAGGTTTCGTTCAATTTTTGTTGGAGAAAAATTCCAAAGAGCTTATTGCCTTGAAGCAACTAATTCTGGCTTCCGCAAGATAGCTTGGGCAAGGTAACTGCGGTATGAAAACAGATTTCAAAAATCGCTGTGCAATCTGGGGAGCAATAGTAGTGGCTTTGGCTCTAATTTCTAATTGCCAAAAAAAGCAGGAAGAATCATCTGTTCCTGTTGTGCGCATTCTTGAGAACGCTGTTCCCGCAGGTATAAATGCGGACATCTATCAGTGGCTTAAGGAGGAGATTCCGGAGATTGAAAAAGAAATGGGGATCAAGATTGAGCTGGAATCTGCAGGAATCCGGGATGAGGACTTTAAGGCAAGGGTGGCTCTGGATTTGAAATCCGGACGCTCCGCAGATGTGATTGGATTTGACCAGTTCTGGGTTCCGGAATTCGCAGAAGCCAGGTTCCTGCTACCACTAGACCAGTTCCTACAGAACTGGCAGGACAGAGACCAGTACTATGACACAATGCTCGCAATGGGCTCTTTCAAAGGGAAAACCTATATGATTATGAGACAGACAGATGTGCGTATGCTTTTTTATCATAAGCAGATACTAAAAGACGCTGGCATACCTCTTCCCTGGCAACCAAAAAACTGGGATGAGATTATTGCTACTGCTGAAAAGCTCAAGCAAAAATTTCCCGACATCATCCCGCTTCAGATCAACGCTGGAGTTGAGATGGGAGAAGCCACAACTATGCAGGGATTCCTGATGTTGCTTTATGGCGCTGGCGGAGAGCTTTATGACCAGAGTTCTGGGAAATGGGTGATAAGCTCACCTGCCTATCTTCAGACCGCTGACTTTTATCGGAAGATTTATCAGGAGAAAAAACTTGCGAGCGTGGAGTTGGTGACCTCGCCTAAGGCTAGAGAGAAAAGCTTTGAACTATTTAGCAAAGCCAAAATCGCAATCTATCTGGAGGGGACATGGTTTTATACCTCAGTCTTAAAGCCCGGAGAAGCCTGGGGAATAAAAGAGCGGGATTCTGCAATCGGCTGGGCAAAAATGCCGGGCTCAGGCGCAAAAGGCGCCCCGGAATTTATCTCCCTCTCTGGCGCAAACGGATTTGTAATAAGTCCATCATCCAGACATCCAGAGCTTGCCTGGAAAGTTATTTCCAGACTTAATTCTCTATCCAGTCTGGAAAAGCTGTTCCAAAAACAAGCCTTTACTCCCCCGCGAAAAGACCTTGCCCTAAGTCCAGTGGTATCTCCTGATAAATTCATCTCTGAAACCGCGCTTGCGCTTCTTCCATATACCCGCAGTCGTCCCGGTCTTCCAGAGTATCCTGAAATCAGCTTCCATCTTCAACTACTCTCTGAACAAATCATCACGGGCAAATACCCGCCAGCAGTTGCGCTTCAGCAATACCGGGAAGCTGTGGAAAGAATTGTCGGGAAAGAGAACACCATCCAAAAATAAATCCTATGAATGTCTGACCCGAGCAGAAAAAATGATATTCTAAAAAGGTGAAATTTGATCTTGAAAAAACCGTGACTTACTGGAAAGAATGAGCGGAATATGACTAGAAGTCGCGGAAAGCCTGCTTCAAAGTGGAAAGTTTCGCACTAACAGCGATATTGATGTGGCAATCGTGTCTCCGGATTTTGGCAAAGACCGATTTGAAGAAGGAGTGAAACTTTTTCAAATCGCCAGCAAAATTGACCCACGAATAGAGCCTGTTCCTATCTCTCCTAAATCCCAGGAACAGGATAGTTGGGTCCCACTGCTCTACGAAATCCGAGAAAAGGGACAAGAAATTCAGCCCTGAATTGATGTAAGCTGACTTCTTCGCAAAGCGCATCCCGCTTATGCCGGCGCAATCCGCGGGAAGAGAGGTGAGTTGCGGGTGAAATTTTGTAGTCGGCTCTGGAGCAATTGAGATTTCGTATTTGTCTTGCGCTAAAAATTATTTTGGTTTTAAAAAGTTTTCCTTATGATGATTTTGTGCTAAATTAAGTGATGATGAAAAAGATGAAGACCGTTCTGGAGAGAGCGCGTGCGGGCGAGGTCACGAGGGAGATGGTTAAAGTTGCGCGCGCTGAGGGAAGGGAGCCTGAGGAGATTTGCAGGCTGATTGCAGGGGGCAGAGCTGTGATTGCGCGCAATCGTGTTCGGAAGAATGTTCAGCCAATTGGTATTGGCGAAAAATTAAGGGTCAAGGTTAATGCTAATATAGGCACGAGCGAGGATTTATGCGATTTGCGGAGAGAGCTTAAAAAGCTGAGGGCGGCTGAGGATGCTGGTGCGGACACTGTGATGGACTTATCCACAGGGGGGAACATCAGTCTGATCCGGCAACGAATTCTCAAATCCACTCGCGTTCCAGTGGGCACTGTTCCGATTTATCAAGCCGCTATAGAGACTGCGAGAATGGGCAAGGCTATACGCGATATGACAGCGGATGATATATTCTATGTGATCAAGAAGCAGGCAGAAGAGGGCGTGGATTTTATCACGGTTCATTGCGGGGTGACTCTGGAGTCAGTTGCCAGGTTTAAGCGTCAGGGCAGGGTTCTGGATGTAGTGAGTAGAGGTGGAGCGATTTTAGTTGAGTGGATGGAGTCTAATAAACAGGAAAATCCTCTTTATGCGCAGTTTGACCGCTTGCTTGAAATTGCCAGAGAGTTTGACCTGGTATTGAGTCTTGGAGATGGTTTAAGACCTGGTTCAATTGCGGACGCAACAGACCGGGGTCAGATTCAGGAGCTTGTTATTCTTGGTGAGTTGACTAAGCGCGCCTGGTCAAAAGGCGTGCAGGTGATGATAGAGGGTCCCGGGCATATTCCGCTTAATGAGATAGAGGCAAATATACTTTTGCAGAAGAAGCTATGCAATAATGCGCCGTTTTATGTTCTTGGACCGCTAGTGACAGACATTGCTCCCGGATATGACCACATTGTTTCCGCCATTGGAGGAGCGCTTGCCGCGTTCTATGGTGCGGATTTTCTATGCTATGTGACTCCGAGCGAGCATCTTGGTCTTCCGGACGAGAACGAGGTTCGGGAGGGAGTGATTGCGGCAAGGATTGCGGCTCATTCTGCGGATTTAGCGCGAGGCAATCCATTAGCGCTTCAGAGAGACCTTGAAATGAGCAAAGCGAGAAAAGCGCTTGACTGGGAGAAGCAATTTAAGCTCTGTATGGATCCTCTGCGAGCAAGACAGATTCGTAAAAGCCGGCCTCCGAAGAATAATGATGTGTGTACTATGTGTGGAGAATTTTGCGCCATAAAAATCTCCAAGAAAAAATAATGCCCAGCATAATTTTCAAAAACGCATTGATAGTTGATGGCACTGGAAGAGAGCCTTTTATTTCGGACCTGAAGGTTTCAGGCACGAGAATTAAGGAGATAGGCAGGCTTACTCCGGGAGAAGATGATCTGGTGATTGATGCTCAGGGTCTTGCGCTCTGTCCGGGTTTTATAGATGCTCACGGTCATTCTGACTATCATTTGCTTGTAGTTCCGAGCGGTGAGAGCAAAATTCTTCAGGGGATGACGACCGAGATCGGTGGCAATTGCGGGTATAGTGCGGGACCGGTTTATGGAGAGGTGAAGAAGGAGCGGGAGAAATTTTTAAAGGATGAGCTTGGAATAAACTTAAATTTTCAGGAACTAAAAGATTATTTTGCTGAGCTTGAGGAGAAGAAGCTCGGAATAAATTTTGTTGAGCTTGTGGGATATAACACGGTTCGGGCAAATGTTCTCGGATACAGGAGAAGCGCGCCTGATAAGAAAGAGATGAAAAAAATTCATGCGCAGATAAAAAACGCTCTTGAGCAAGGCGCGTCTGGAATGAGCGCGGGCTTGATTTATGCGCCGGGGACTTACACGGATGCTGATGAGCTTGCGGATGCGCTTGCGCCAGTTGCAGAGGCAAAAGGGATTTTTGCCTGTCATATTCGCTCTGAGGGAGACAGGCTTTTAGAGGCGATAGAGGAATTCATCAGCATTGGAAGGAGAGCAAAGGTAAGGCTTGAGCTTTCTCATTTGAAAACAGGGGGTCCAAGGAACTGGCACAAGCTGGACCGGGCATTTGAGCTGATTGAGAATGCGCAGAAAGATGGAATTGAGATAAAAGCAGACCGATACCCATATACAGCGAGTTTTACCAGTTTGAACGCTGTTCTTCCGGATTGGGTTTTTGAAGGAGGGGAAAAGGAATACAGGCGCAGGCTAAAGCAGGAAAAAGAGCGGATCAAGGAAGATATGGAGAAACAATATGAAGCAAGCTACTGGGACAGGATTCGGGTTGCGGAATGTTTTGGGGAGCGCAGAGCGGAGTTTGAGGGAAAGACGATCTCGGAGATGGCGTTTTCTGAAAAGAGATCAGCGATTGAATTTGTGGTGGATTTTCTGGAGAATGAAGAGGTCAGCCCAAATGCGATTTTTTACTCAATGAGCGAGGACAATATGGTTCGGATTTTTCAAAAGCCATGGGTAATGCTCGGGTCTGATTCCGGGGCAAGAGGCTTTACAGGCGTGCTTGCAAAGGGCAAGCCTCATCCAAGAGTTTTCGGAGCGTTTCCGCGATTTTTCCGCGAGTTTGTTCTGGAGAGAAAGCTGTTAAGTTTAGAGGAAGCGGTTAAGAGATGCACTTTTTTGCCAGCAGAATGGTTCAGGGTTATTGAGCGCGGGAAAATTCAGGAAGGTTTTTACGCGGATTTGGTTTTGTTTGATCCTGAAAAAATTTCTGATTCTGCGAGTTTTGAAAATCCTTTTCAGGCGCCTCTGGGCATTGAGATGGTTCTGGTTAATGGTGAGATAGCTGTTGAGAAGGGAAAGCTCTCTGGCAGGATGGCTGGCAGGGTTTTGAGGAAAGGCAGATGAAACCGCTGATCGGGATTACCGCGGATATAGATGACGGGAGCAGGTTTAGCCAGAAGTATAGTGGCAAACGGATAGTTCATTTATGGGAGCGGTATATTAACGCGATTCAGGATGCTGGTGGAGGGGCTATTTTAATTCCAGTAAGCGATGACCAGAGGGATGTTAAAATTATTCTGGAGAGGATTGATGGGCTTCTGGTTTCAGGAGGCGCGTTTGATGTTCCGCCTTTTTATTATGGGGAGGAATTGCTTGCGGATGCGCGGGTCAAGCCAAAGGAGGAGCGCAGTAAATTTGAGAAGGCATTGATTCTGGAAGCTGTAAAAAGAGGTATGCCTATTTTAGGCATTTGTGGAGGAGAGCAGATCATCAATGTAGCATTTGGCGGAAGCCTTTTTCAGGATATACCTTCTCAATGCCAGAAGCATCTGGAGCACGAGCAAAAACTTCCCGCAAATCAGCTCTCGCATCAAGTTGAGATTCAACCGAACACCCTTCTTGCTAAAATCCTTTTCAAAAAACCGTGCAGGAAGAAAAAGGTTATCTGGGTTAATAGCACGCATCATCAGGCAGTAAAAAAAGCTGGCAGGGGGTTAAAGGTGTCCGCGTTAGCGCCTGATAAAATTATTGAGGCAATTGAAGCGGAGCAGGGTTTTATCATCGGTGTGCAGTGGCATCCGGAACTGCTTTATCCGAACTATCCTGAGCAGTTTCAGCTTCTGGCGGAATTCATCCGGACCGCAAAGCTCTATCATCGCGAATAGGGTATGTTAAATGGAACAGATGGGAGAATGGATTTTTTTGGTATTGTTCGCAGGGTTTGGATTGCTGACATTCTTATCAATAATGAGGACGCTAAGGAAGCTAAGGGCTCAGCTGGAACCTATCGCGAATTCTCTGGGTGGGGAGCTTGTTACAGGGCTTTTATCTGGTTTTTATATCCGGTTTCCTGGTGCTTATGGAGAAACCAGGGTATCGCTCACACCGGGTAGTAAAAATAATCCGCCAAAATTATCCATCTTTCAGCTCCGGCAGATGGATTTTCAACTAAGGATTTTAGCAGAGGATTCGCTCTCAGGGGTGGCAAAAAAAATTCACCTGGTCAGGGAGCTTGAAATAGGTGACCCGCTTTTTGACCAGAAATACCTGCTCCTTACAAAGGACAGAGAAAAAGTTCAGAGCTTTTTACTTTCAAGCTTAAGACGAGAGGCTGTTGACTATTTTTTCTCTAATGGCTTTTCAGAAATAAATGTTTTGAAAAATATGGTTAGTGCGGTGAAAAAATACTACACAGACCAGGACCTTGACCCGGGACGCATTCGCCAGGATGTGGAGCAATTGAATAGATTTATTTCAGGTTAATTCCTAATCAGAAATTAGGAATCAACAGGAGAAAATTGATGGCGGAACAGCAGAAGCAGATTAAGGAATGGCAGGCAGGAGTGCCCTCCGCCCTCGCAAGAGTGCCTGCCCCCCTGTATTTGCAAACCTTATAATTACAAGCCCCCGGCAGGGTCGTAACCCTTGACCCAAGGGTCATAGACCCTTGACCCACTTTTTAAAAAGAAGGACACGGTGTCCTTTTAAAGAGAGGGTCAAGGGACTGCGTCCCTTGTGCGACTAAAGTCGCATGCACAAACTTGATGCGCGACAAAAATGCCTGGCTTAATTAAAATTCAGCAATCAAAGTATAATGCGAACTCCCAGGGAGTTGGTCTGAGCCTCATCTGGCTGACCTCTTTATCCATTTTGTATTGAATCCACATCTCAATTAGGTCTTGAGTGAAGACATCGCCTTTAAGAAGGAACTCGTGGTCTTGTTCCAGGGCTTTAAGCGCTTCTTCAAGAGAGGCTGGAGTGTTTGGCACATCTTTAAGCTCCTCAGGGGATAGTCCGTAAATGTCTTTATCCAGAGGCTCTCCTGCAGGGAGTTTTTTCTCAATGCCATCAAGACCAGCCATCAGGAGCGCTGAAAAGGCAAGATAGCCATTGCAACTTGGGTCTGGAAATCTTATCTCAAGTCTTTTAGACTCTGGCTTTGGAGAATACATCGGGATACGGATTCCAGCGCTTCTATTTCTGCTGGAGTATGCGAGATTAATAGGGGCTTCAAATCCGGGCACTAATCTGCGGTAAGAGTTAGTGGTTGGATTTGTGAACGCGCAAACAGCTTTTGCGTGGCGGAACACTCCAGCGGCAAAATGAAGAGCCATTTCTGAAAGTCCACCGTATCCGTTACCAGCAAAAAGCGGTTTGTCCTTCTTCCATAGCGATATATGAACATGCATTCCAGAGCCATTATCTCCAAAAATTGGCTTTGGCATAAATGTCACGGTCTTGCCGTTGCGGAAGGCAACATTTTTCAGAACATACTTAAACCACATCAAGGCATCGCCCATTTGAACCATTGGGAGAAACCTGAGGTCAATCTCAGCCTGTCCTGCGGTTGCAACCTCGTGATGCTGTGCCTCAACCCTGAGACCAAGAGCCTCTAGCTCCATAACCATCTCGCTCCTTAAGTTCTGTAAGCTGTCTATTGGAGGAGCAGGGAAATAGCCTTCCTTATAACGGGGCTTATAACCAAGATTCGGATTCTCCTCACGGCCAGTGTTCCAGAAGCCTTCTTTGGAATCTATATAATAAAATCCGGAATGCTCGTCCTGGTGATACCTGATCCCATCAAAGATAAAAAATTCCGCCTCTGGTCCAAAATAAGCTGTGTCCGCAATGCCTGTGCTCTTCATATAAGCCTCTGCTTTTCGCGCTACCCATCTTGGGTCGCGAGAGTATGGCTCCTTTGTGATCGGGTCAACAATGTTGCAGATAAGACTCAATGTAGTTGGCTTCATAAACGGGTCTATCTTACCTGTTTCAGGGTCTGGAACCACAAGCATATCGCTTGCGTGAATCGGTTGCCATCCGCGAATACTTGAGCCATCAAAACCAAAACCTTCTTCAAAATTGCTCTCCTTTAACTGATGAAACGGAACGGAAAAATGTTGCCATAAGCCCGGAAGGTCCATAAACTTCAAGTCAACCATTACCACTCCGTTTTTCTTTGCCAGTTCCAAAACCTCTTTCGGTCCCATTTTCTCAAACCTCCTTCTTCTTGTTTCTTTCTTACTCTTTTAACTCCTATGCCTTTTATCACAACGCCCAAGATAAATCAAAAACAAAAATTTGCCAATGCCTAATACGCATACAGCTTACCATAGGGTCTGGTGGAAAACGGAAATAACTTTAAAAAGGGCTTCTTTAAAATCTCCTCTAAATCCAGCCCAAACTCATGACAATAATCAGCAAGCAGTTTCCTCAATTCTTCCATCTCCGGCTCCGGAACCTTCTCCGCAATCCCTACTTCCTTGCCCAGCTGATGCTTATCAACCTCTCCCCGAATATAAATAATTCCGCCATGAATGCCAGTCCCGACCCAGTCTCCTACAATCCTTTGCTCTGGTTTTCTATACAACCCGAGCAGAACCAGAATCCCGCCAGCCATATATTCGCCGAAAAAGTCCCCTGCGGTTCCGCCCACAATAACCACGGGAACCTGCTTCTCATAAGCCTTCATATGAATGCCAACGCGATACCCAACATTGCCACGAACATATAGCCTTCCCCCGCGCATCCCGTATCCCAGAACATCTCCGGCGTGTCCGTGAATAATCACCTTGCCCGAATTCATCGTGTTCGCAACCGCATCCTGGCCGTTCCCGAAAACCTCTATCCTCGCTCCATCCATAAACGCCGCAAGGTCATTGCCCGGAGTGCCATAAATGCAAAGGCTGAGACCCTTGAACATCAAACCTGCTCCCAGATAGCGCTGACCATTGACATTCCTCAATTCAATTCGCGAAACTCCATCCTGCGCCAGCTCCCGTACCCTCTCATTCAAATCCCGATAATGAACACCACGAGCATCAATCATTACCTTCTTTGAATCATCACCGCGCTGAACCAAACTCTGTTTTGCTACCTCAATTACATTCTCCATTTTCCTTCTCCTGTTCTCGCCACTGTATCATAAGTTAAAAGTAAAGGGCGTGTTGCCCAAATAGGGTTGTCATAGTATAATATGATTAGATTGTTTAATTCCAAGAAAATAAAGGAGCGGAAAGAGCCATGATGGGGATTAAGAAGGATCAACC
>Ga0315298_1000346_pt1 | contig 90907 bp, 81 predicted proteins | sample WHS_1_MG_FD_203077 | JGI IMG/M metagenome (GOLD analysis project Ga0315298, IMG submission 203077) | Extremophilic microbial mat communities from Washburn Hot Springs, YNP, Wyoming, USA - WHS_1_MG | ecosystem: Environmental > Aquatic > Thermal springs > Hot (42-90C) | place: USA: Wyoming...
TTATCCCATCTGTAAAATTTATGGTTTATACAGATAATAAAAAGATATGGGAATTTCATTTATAAAATTAAATGAATATGTGCATAAATAGTTTCCCAAATGTGCATAAATGATTTTTACGTAACATCCTATGTAAAAGCAAAGTTTCGTAAAAATCATTTATGAACATATGAAAACCATATCACCTTGAAATTAATAATTTCATATTGACTTTTTATTCCTTTTTTGATATAAAAGGAAGTAATTACTTACTATTATGACTGATACGAAGGAGAGACTTTTAGAAGCAACATTCAAGTTAATCTCTGAGAAAGGTTATCTCGGTGCAACTACACGTGAAATAGCTCATAGAGCAGGTGTCACTGAACTAACCCTATTTAGGCATTTTGGTTCTAAAGAAAGACTATTTGAAGAGGTATTAAAAAGATATACTTTCTTACCAAAACTCAAAGGGCTTTTACCTGAACTTAAGGATATGTCATACAATGAATCACTTTTTGTTTTAGGTGAAAGATTTATCGAAACCCTCAAAGAAAGGAAATCCCTAATAAAGATTATGTTCTCCGAGATTAACCTTTATCCAGAAAAGATCAAAGATATTTATAGTAATTTCATAGATGAAGTTATTAAAACCCTTGCAGGTTATTTTAAGTCTTTACAAAAAGATGGTATTATCAGACAATTTCCAGCCGAAATAGCAGCCAGGGCATTTCTCGGAATGATATTTTCTTACTTCCTATCAGAAGAAATCCTGTTGAATCGTACTTTGAATAATAAGGAGATCAAAATAGTACTGAAGGAATTTATCGACATATTTATTTGCGGGGTCAGGTCTTGAATCTTGAATTTTCTTACTCTCTCTCCAATCAACCCCCTTTTATAACATCAAAGATAAATCTCAGGATAATAAAGTTCAGAGAGTTAAAAATCCCAACTAAACCAGTTTCCTTTTAGAGCTCAAAACCAAGCATTAGGACTTAATCTCAAGTTTCCAAGTTTCTTGAATTTGGTTATAACATATATAATAAGATTTCAAAGATGATAGACATTATAAAAATAATATTTACACTTTTTCTTATAATCTTTTTGCTCAAGAAAAAGATGAATATTGGATATGTTATGCTAATTGCATCCCTCATCTTATTTATTCTTTACTTAATGCCTTTCCCTTTAATAATAAAGACTCTCAAGCAATCTATAATCAACGATGTCACAATAAAGTTATTCTTAGCTTTAACCTTAATACGAATCTTTGAGATGATCTTACGGGAACATAATATCCTGAAAAATATGATGAATTCAATTAAAGTAATATTTAAAAAAAGAAAACTTATAACCATATCTATGCCCCTCTTAATTGGTCTGATGCCCTCGGTTGGTGGTGCGTATTTCTCAGCTCCAATGGTCGCAGAGACAACAAAAGATCTAAAGATCAGTCCTGAAGAAAAAAGTTTTATTAACTATTGGTTTAGACATCCATGGGAATTCATCTTACCACTATATCCAGGGATACTACTTGCTTCAGCAATTACGAAGATAGAACTCCACAATTTAATATCAGCCAATTTACTATTTGCCTTTCTAATGCTTACAACAGGATTCTTATTCTCTATGAAAGGGCTTAGAGGAAGCATAGATAAACAAACAGATATATCAAAAAAAGGCTTATGGAGCTTTGCACCAATTATCTCAGTTCTTTGTTTTGTCTTAATATTACATGTAGAATTGCATCTGTCACTATTAATAGTAAATACCTTTCTTTTAGTGTTTTATAAATATAAACCAGACAAGATCTTCTCCGTGATAAAGTACGGCTTCTCTTTAGAGATTCTCATCCTTATCTTTGGTGTTATGCTCTTTAAAGAAACATTGGAAAGCTCTGGTGCCGTTGGTAATTTGAGTAGATTCTTTATTAAAGAAGGGGTCCCCTTAATTCCTATACTTTTTCTACTACCTTTCATAACAGGATTCCTTACAGGGATCACCGTTGGATTCGTTGGGAGCACCTTTCCTTTAATTATAAACATAACAAACACTAATTCAATAAACATAATATCATTCGCATTCGCATCAGGTTTCTTAGGTGTCCTACTATCACCTGTTCATATTTGTTTGATACTGACGAAAGAATACTTTAAGGCAGACATGGCAGGAATATACAAAATAATGATAACACCATGCTTAGTTGTAATGGCCGGCGCCTTAATTGAATATCTTATATTAACTATCCCTTAATAACACCCAAAGGTCTTAACCTTGCAACCTTTCGAGATATCCCAGCCTTGTGAACTACATCGACAACATTTGAAATATCTTTATATGCATCAGACATCTCTTCAGCAAGGGTCTCCCTCCCAGCGGAACGGACAATGATACCTCTATCCTCGAGCTCTCTCTTAATTGACCTCCCTTTTGCTTTTTTAATGGCTTGATGCCTTGATAAAACCCTTCCTGCTCCATGGCATGTTGAACCAAAAGTCTCCTTCATAGCCTTCTCCGTCCCAAGAAGAACAAATGAGACCCTTCCCATATCACCAGGTATTAACACTGGTTGGCCAATTGAACGATAAATATCGGGCAACTCAGGATGTCCCGGTGGAAACGCACGTGTCGCCCCCTTTCTATGGACTATTAATCTCATCTTCTTACCATTTACAATATGCTCTTCTATTTTTGCTATATTATGTGCAACATCATAAATCAATGACATTCCCAATTCTCTCGGAGAGGTCTTGAATATCTTCATAAATGCCTCCCTCGTCCAATGCATTATACATTGCCTATTCGCCCATGCATAGTTTGCTGCAGCCTTCATTGCTGATAAATATTCCTTAGCTTCTTCACTTTCATAAGGCGCGCAAGCAAGTTCCCTATCTGGTAACATAATCCCGTATTTCTTAGAAGCTCGCTCCATAATCTCAAGAAAATCTGTGCAAACTTGATGTCCAAAACCACGTGAACCAGTATGTATCATAATTGTAATTTGATCTTTAAAAAGGCCTATAACATTTGCAGCTCTTTCATCATATATCTCGTCAACATATTGAACCTCGAGAAAGTGGTTTCCCGAACCAAGCGTTCCCTGTTGAGCCCTCCCCCTCTCATATGCCTTGTTACTTATTAAAGAAGGGTCTGCACCCTCAATATAACCACCCGATTCTATCCTTTCAAGATCTTCAGCTTCACCAAACCCTGATTCAACTGCCCATCTTGCACCTTTTAATAATATCTGTTTTTCATCATCAGGTCCAAGTCGTATCTTACCCTTCGAACCAACACCAGATGGTATCTCCTGATAAAGTATCTCAACGATCTCCCTGATCTTCGGTATCACATCACCTCTTGTTAAGTTACTTCTCAGTAATCGAACACCACAATTTATATCATAACCAACACCACCAGGCGATACAATACCTGTCTTCAAATCAAAGGCAGCAACACCGCCAATTGCAAATCCATATCCTGTATGAATGTCAGGCATAGCCATTGAATATCCAACTATACCTGGCAAAGTTGCGACGTTTGCCACTTGTTCAATCGATTGCTCTTCTAATTCTTTCTCTAAAATCTCATCAACATATATGATACCTTTAACTCTCATCCCTTGTTTATAACTTAAGGGAATCTCTAATTTCGTCTCATCTATCCTTATAATATTTTCTAATACCACCCTTAACTCCTAAAAATATTTAAAGTAAATTTATGAACTATTTACTCAGATATGATTCTTTTTGCCTTAAGATAATTTTCTTCTCTTAGGGTCTCGAGATAAATCCTTACGAACTCGAGTATGTTTCTGAACAGTAAAAATTCTTTTGATAGTGTCTCAAAAATATTATGCTCTTCGAAAAATGTTGATGCTATATGGTAAGACCTTCTACCTTGCAATTCATATAATTCTGATAAATCTCCTCCTGGTATAACAAGTCTTCCCATAACAAACTCTTTACCTTTTTTCTTATTAAGATATGTGGGAAAAAATCCAAGCATAAAAAGTGTGTAATCTCCTATGTGCTTATGAACCAAAAACTCCCTTTCGAAATTTGGTGCATTCATTCTTATATCACCTTCAGCAAGTAAATCGGCGATATCCTCAAGCCTTTTACCTTGTGCATTCTTAATCTTAAATAAATTATCAACATGCAAAAACTCACAAAGTATCTCTCTCTCAAGGTAACTTTTTACCTCCGGACTTATCGATTGTACATATTCCGCTCCTTCTTCCATTGCTGCCTTGAACAGTTTCCTTAAAGGATGATCTGCTCTTATTTTGCAACTCATACTATTATTTTATATAAACTTAAAAAGCAAATTCTCAAGATTGCGCTATCATATTATAAAGCTACTCTACCTCTAAAAATTTCATAAACATCTTTTATCAATTTTAATTGTCTTTCCTCATCGAGTTCCTGACCATTCTCTATTTGTGTAATATAATCGTTTATTTCTTCATCCGTATCCCTAAGCCATCTTATCTTTTCGTTTTGCTTAATTATCAACTCATTTAATGAATCAAATTTTAAGTTCAGATTAAACCTTTTATCAAAAAATTCAATCGTCACTTTAAGCGATTCATAATCCTCAATTGGCGCCAAATAAAACGGTATCCCTGTCCACAAACTCATACCTGGGATACCTCTCTCTTTCGCAAGCCAAAGCAAATAACTGCTGATAGCTGGTGTCCCTTCCCATGTAAGTAATTCAATATCATATCCTCTGAGTCTATCTAAAAAATCTCTATCGTTGAAAACTGTATATATCTTTCTAACCGATGTATGAGGCGACAGGGATATTAACCCGTTTACTGTATATATCTCTTTCACACTGAAATATTTTTCTGATACATCAAGCACCAAGTTCAAAAACTCATATGGCTTATAGTCTGGCTGGTCAGAAAGGAAAAGTATCAAATTTTTATCTCTTATGTAATAAAAATTACTAAATGGGAATTGTGCTATATCATCTTCTACAGAAACTCCTGAGAAAGAGAAAAAACCTTTTTGTTCAAGTTCCCCTATCATTTCACTTGAAAACGCATTGTTTAAGAATTCGACAACTTTTTGAGAAATCTTGCCTGTATCCTTATTCCAACCAACGACAAGATAAGATTCTTCAAGTCTAATCTCCTTGATTGATTTATAACGACTCATCACTCTTAGAACCACCTTTTTTCAGAAACTCACTTATCTCATCCCAGAACCTTTTTCTATTCTCATCCGTTAAAGGCTGTAATTCAGACCTTTTGATGTAGTCGAACTCCTTTAGCTTTTCAAGCTGCTCTCTTATTTCCAAAGGAATTTCTTCATAAACCTCATTGATTTTATCCTCAGCCTCAAGAACAATATTATCAAAATTTGTTAAGTCCAAATCTAAATTAAACATACTATTGAATACCCTCAAAACAGCCCTTGATGCCTTTGGATAAGGTACCTGCAACCCCTGTAAATATATTGGTACCTCACCCATAAAGCAGGTTGCTTTAAAACCTCTCTTCTTTGCAACACCAATAAGTAATCCGTTTAAACCACTTATGAATCCTTGTCCACCCCTTCCTTCAATCTCCGACATCAACACAACATCAGGATACTTTTTCACCTCTGGGAGCAAGGAATCGTCATTTGGAACCGCCCAAACCTTCGACAACATTGTATGATGGATATATGATACTGCAGCGCCTGAAGTGAAGATATGCTTGCACTTAAATCTTTCTGCAATATCAATCACAAGATTCGCCATGTTATATGCCTCCTCCCCCTCAGCATACTTTGATGTCACACCTCGTTTCGGTTGTTCTTCTCCAACAAAAAATAAAAAATCTGACTCTCCCCTCTTACTGTAATATAACTTATTAGAAGGAAATTCGAGGTTTAACAAGAGACCATCTTTTATCTTGACCTTCCTTGGATTAAAAAATTCATAGCCTTCAACCTCACCAAAAAATTCAGCATTCAACATCTTTCTTAAGGTATCCACGGCTATTAGACCAACATTACCAATCCCAGGCCACCCAACTATGAAAAAAGGTTCTTTCAAATCGACATTCTTATATAATCTTATCCCCATGCTATTTTTAATGAAAAGAAAATTTATATCTAATTAATATTATAACTTATAGTTCTGAAATAAAATATAATTTTAGCTTTTATATAAACTTTTGATTAGTTATACTATTCAATATACAGATGCTTAAGAAGATATACAAGATAGTTAAACCTTATTGGGTAAGAATAATTGCTGGTATACTTCTTGGGTTAGCAGTCTCGGGTATCACAGGTGCAATAGCATGGGGAGTTAAACCTGCACTTGATGAGATACTCGTTGGTAAGAAATACGAATACCTTAAACTCTTACCTATAGCCATATTCCTCCTTTTCGTAATAAAAGGCATTTTCAGTTTCTTCCAATCCTATCTTATGAAATCTGCTGGTATGAAATTAGTGAGAGAGATGAGAAATAAAGTTTATAACCATTTACTCTACTTACCAGTAAGCTACTTTAACAAAGAAACCTCCGGGGTCATCGTATCAAAGATTATGTATGATGTCGAAACCCTACAATTACTAATAGGTGACGTGATTAAAACATTCATCATGGAGACTCCAACCTTAATCTTCCTCATAGGCATCGCATTATATAGAAGATGGGATTTAACTCTCGTAAGTATCTTACTATTACCACCTATAGCATACAGCGCAAAAAGATTCGGTAAAGGGGTAAAAACAAAAAGAAAAGAGGCACAAAGAAAACTATCATTGATAACTCATCGAATAGGCGAGACCGTATTTGGCACCCGTATAATTAAAATCTTCAACAAAGAAAAATATATGAATGAAAAATTTAGGAGCGAGAATCAGAGATACTATAGAGAACAGTTAAGGGTTATAAGACTTAAAGAATTCACCAAACTTATAATAGATGTAGTAACTGGTGTAGGAATAGCCTTTATATTATGGTACGGTGGTAATATGGTCGTAAAAGGAACGATAACTCCCGGTGTCTTCGCTTCTGTTCTCGTTTCAATCTACATGATGTTCCCCCCTATGAAAAAATTGGGAGATGCTTACAACGTTCTGCAAGAAATAAAAGCTTCGATAGAAAGGATAGATACAGTACTAAAGGCAGAATATGAAGAAAAGGGACGTATAAGAATTAATGAATTTAAAGATTCTATTAAATTTAACAATATAACCTTCATATTCCCAGGAAATAGCAAACCAATTCTTAGAGATATTAACATAGAGATTAGAAAAGGTGAAGTCGTCGCAATTGTTGGGAAAAGTGGTGTTGGCAAAACAACCCTTGTTGATTTAATACCAAAATTCTATATTCCAACAAAAGGTTCTTTAACAATAGATGGTATTGATATAAGAGAAATAGAAATACACTCTCTAAGAGAACTAATTGCAATAGTGAGCCAGGATATTATACTTTTCAATGATACAATTGCTGAAAATATATCCTTTGGCAAAAAAGATATAACCGATGAAGAAATAATAAATGCAGCTAAAAGCGCGCATGCACATGAATTCATCGAAAAACTTCCTGAAAAATACAATACAGTAATAGGAGAACGTGGGTTAAGACTCTCTGGAGGACAAAGACAAAGGATAGCCATTGCTCGCGCAATCTTAAAGAATCCACCAATACTCATCCTCGATGAAGCAACATCCTCATTAGACACCGTATCAGAAGCTTTGGTTCAAAGCGCGCTCGAAAAACTAATGGAAGGAAGGACTACAATAGTCATAGCACACAGACTCTCAACCATTAGAAATGCGGATAGAATACTTATCTTGGAAAATGGCAGGATAGCAGATATTGGAAGGCATGAAGAACTTATTGAAAAAAACTCCATTTACAGAGAACTTTACAGGGCCTTTTCGTAATCTAATGAAAAAACCAACCGTTCAAATAAAACAAATATAGTAGAAACAAAGAGGCTTATGAGTATCAAATACAAATGTAAAATGGTATAATAGCAATATGAAAAATCTTATTCTAATAGCCATAGTATCTCTTATAGCACTTAATTTCTCTTGTTCTGGAAAGACACAGGTCCGAACAACAGAACGTTTTGACCCTGAAAAATACTTTGAGACAGCAAATCAACAGTTTGAGAAAAAAGACTATGAAGAAGCTCGTTCCCTATTCCTTGAGATAAAAAATAGAGACCTGACAAGAAAATTTGCTCCACTTGCCCAACTAAGAATAGCTGACTCTTATGTACAGGAAGATGAATATGACAAAGCTATTGCAGAGTATAATAAATTTCTCGAGACTTACCCTGAACACTCCCATGCAGCTTATGCACAATATCAAATCGCTATGATATATTTTAACCAAATTGAGAGCCCTGATAGAGGCTATGGAGGCGCATCGAAGGCACTTGAAGAATTCGAAAAACTTAAGAAGATGTTTCCTCGCAACCCTTATAAAGATATAGTCGAACTAAAGATCGAGAAGTGTAAAAATGTTATAGCTGAATATGAATTCAATGTTGCTGAATTTTACTATAAAAAAGGCTCATATAATGCCGCTATCGGAAGATTAGAAAATCTTTTAAGCAAATTCCCTGGTTACAAAAAAGAACCAGAAGTCCTAAGTTATTTAGCAAATTCTTACAAAAATATCGGAAACAAAGAAAAAGCGATAGAATATCTGAATACACTGATCAGTAAATACCCCAACCATAAAACGACATCTGCAGCAAAAAAAGAATTATCGAAACTTAAACCGTGATCCATGGGAAAATAGATACATACTACCCCGCCTACATAAACCTTAGAAACAAAAAAGTCTTGGTATTTGGAGGTGGAAAGATAGCAGAAAGAAAGGTCTGTTCTTTAATAAAATTTGGAGCAGACAACATAACCGTTATTAGTCCAACAATCACAGGGAAGCTTGAAAAAGAATTAAAAAAAGGGCGTATTAAACATATACCAAGAAATTTTATCAGGAACGATTTGAAAAATGCCTTCTTGGTCATAGCCGCTACAAATGACAAATCAATCAATAAGAAAATTGCAAGAGAAGCCGATTGTCTCGTAAACGCTGTTGATACGCCAGAACTATGTAATTTCATTGTCCCTTCAACCATTAAAAGAGGAGCTTTAACCATAGCAATATCAACCTGTGGAACAAGTCCTGCACTATCAAAAACAATTAGAAAAGAGCTTGAAAGACAATTCGGAAAAGAATACAGCGACTTTACAAGATTCCTTTATTTCATAAGAGAAAAAGCTAAAAAAGAAATCAAGGATAACTGTATTAGAAATACATTCTTGAGAAGTGTGGCATCAAAAGATATACTCCAACTCCTAAAAAACAGCTGCTTGAAAGAAGCAAAAGAGCTGATCTTGAAAAATCTACAGAAGATATCAAAGGGTTAAAAATGTCTGTATCAAGAACCTTCAAAGAATTCTCTCTGCCAATCTTATCGGGTATAGCCTTAATACTCTGTTTTCCAAAATTTGATCTATTTCTACTTGCCTGGATAGCCATTACACCCTTTTTAATATCCATTTATGACAGAGATTTTAAGGAATCATTCTTAAAGGGAGTAACATTCGGAATTACTTACTTTTTTGGCACACTATACTGGATATACCATTCGATAAACCACTATGGTGGAATCCCTTTCTTAATAAGTATCTTAGTAGTCTTAATACTTTGTTTTTATCTTAGTATTTATACAGGTATCTTTGCTTCTTTATTCTCCTTTGCAGTTAAAAGATCAAATCTTCCTGCAATGATTATAGCACCAACATTCTGGGTGGTCATCGAATTTATAAGGTCTTATGCCCTCACAGGTTTTCCATGGTCAATTATTGGTTACACACAATACAAGTTCTTAACCATGATACAAATTGCAGATATAACAGGTGTATATGGTATATCTTTTTTAGTTTTAGCCGTAAACGGTGCTTTAACAGATATTTATATAACAAAAAGGCGTCTGATCTCAAAACCACTGTCTCCTTTATACCCAGTAATTTTTGGCACAATAATTCTGATATTAATTCTGCTAACAACCCTGACCTATGGATGGTTCAGACTCAGCCATAAAGCAAAAGGTAGAGATATTGTTGTGAGTATAATTCAAGGAAATATAGAACAAGACAGAAAATGGAATGCTGAATACCAAGAATACGTCATAGATACATATTTTAAACTTTCTCGATTGGTTTCTTCGAAAAACCCATCTCTGATAGTCTGGCCAGAAACATCTTTACCTTTTATCTTTGGGATGGATAAAGGATATTCTGACAGACTTCAGGAATTTCAAAGAGAACTAAATACATATCTCCTCGTTGGTAGCATATTAGTAAGAGAAAAAGGGAATGATAAACATCTTTTGACAAATAGTGCCTTACTTTTTGACAGAGATGGAAAGATAATTTACACATATGATAAAATACATTTAGTTCCCTTTGGAGAATATATACCACTTAGGAAGATCCTTTTTTTCATCGACAAGCTTGCGTACGGAATTGGTGACTATGTTAGTGGGACGAGTTATAAAAAAGCGGAAACAAGTGTGGGGAGCTTTGCTGCAGTTATTTGTTATGAGATAATATTCCCAGGTATGATAAGAAAGTTTTTTAAAGATGGGGGCGATTTTTTAGTTAATATTACTAACGATGCATGGTTTGGAAGGACATCTGGTCCATACCAACACTTCAGTATGATTGTCTATCGTGCAATTGAGAATAGAAAGCCTGTAATTAGGGCAGCTAACACTGGCATATCGGGCTTTGTGGATAGTAATGGTAATATAATATCAAAAACAGATATATTTAAAAGATGCTATCTGACAGAAAGGATTAAAACGGATAATAGAATAAGTTTCTATTCAAGATATGGTGACATATTCGTCTATTTATGTATGGTGATTTCAGTATATATTATTGTCAATTTATACGGTAAAAAATATTTATAAAAGGAGTTATCATGATTACACAGAACGAGATTAAAGAAGAATTGATGAATATAAAAATTAAGATTGACTCGTTAAGAGGTTATCTTTGATATACCTCTAATAAAGCAAGAAATATCAAAATTAGATAAAGAATTAACTAATAAGAAGATCTGGGAGTATCCAGAGAAAATAAAGGAACTCTCGAAGAAGAAAACGAAGCTTACCGATATCTTAACACGTTTCGAAAACATATTAGAAAAATATAAGTACATCGAAGAATCTGTATACATAATTGAGGAAGAGGATGGAGAACTTTTCATTGAAGACATAAAGAAATTATTAGACGAGATAAAAAGCGATGTCAACGCTTTTGAGATTGAAAATCTTCTATCAGGGGAGATGGACAAGAATAACGCCATAATGACAATTCATCCAGGTGCAGGTGGGACGGAAAGTCAAGATTGGGCACAGATGCTTATGAGGATGTATTTACGCTGGGCAGAACGACATAACTTCAAAGCACAGATTGTAGATTTAATATTAGGAGAAGAAGCCGGCATTAAGAGCGCTACAATAACGTTTACGGGAAAATATTCATATGGATATCTTAAATCAGAGGCTGGAGTTCATAGGCTAATAAGAATATCTCCTTTCGATTTTAATAAGAGGAGGCACACCTCTTTTGCAGCCATCCTCATCTATCCGGAAATAGAAGAAGACATAGATATAGATATAAAAGAAGAGGATTTAAAGATTGACACATTTAGGGCATCTGGAGCTGGTGGACAACACGTAAACAAGACATCTTCTGCTGTAAGAATTACCCACATCCCTTCAGGTATAGTAGTCAGCTGTCAGAATGAGCGTTCACAACACAAGAATAAGGCATTAGCATTAAAAATACTCAAGTCGAGGCTCTATGACCTTAAGGTAAGAGAAAGAGAAAAAGAAATAGAAAACTTCATAGGAAACAAGAAAGAAATCGCATGGGGTAACCAAATAAGATCTTACATATTGCACCCATATCGTGTAGTAAAAGACCATAGGACAGGTATTGAGATATTCGACGTAGATAGTGTACTTGATGGTGATATAGATGTTTTCATAAAAGAATACTTAAAGAAGAAAAATCTTTTAGTGGAAAGATAGTTACCAGATTTTTAGTAAATGATTAATATTTATCTGGGGTATGACTACTTCTATATTTATTTATAGTTTTTTAGTCATAGAAGTAGAGTCTGTTTAGATGTTAATAATGAAGAAATTTTATAGAGATTTAAAGAAAAAAGCTGTGGATAAATTTGGTTAATGAATATTAAATTCGTTGGTAGAATCTCATGGGGAAAAAGCACTAATACTTTTTAAACAATGTAGTAACAAATTTCTTGTTTTATGTGTTTGTTATTATTTATAATCATATACCTCTCAGAAAAGGAATATAAAAGTTATTAACATATGTTAAAAAATTGTTAATAAGTTTCTTTAAGAGATAAATATGGATGCGACATTAGAAGAGCTTTGGGAGAAAAGCCTTTCTTTTATAGAGAAAAAGGTTGGAAGTAGCACATTAGACCTGTGGTTTAGACCAATAAAAATTGCGCAGATGAAGGAAGGGCAGGTCGTTTTGGATGTGCCTAATAGATTTTTCAAGGATTGGATTGATGATAATTTCCCCGAAGTAATAAATGATGCTTTGAAGGAATTACTTGGGGTTCCCATTGCGATTAAGTACAGGATAAATGAAAGGATGGATCCTGATATAAGGAAGATGGATGTAAAGTTAGAGAATAGAAGGAGCAAGCTTGCAAGTAGAGGAATATACTTAAATCCAAAGTATACTTTTGAAAACTTCATAACGGGTCCAAGTAATCAATTTGCTCAAGCAGCTGCTATGGTCGTTGCAAATACACCTGGTAGAGTCTATAATCCTCTTTTTATATATGGGGGTGTAGGGTTAGGTAAGACGCATCTCATGAATGCTATTGGAAATTCTGTAATCGATAGGATGCCAGATATATCGTTAATCTATGTTACAGCTGAGCAATTTACTAATGAGGTTGTTTCAGCGATAAGACATGAAAGAATGGTAGAATTCAAAGAGAAGTATAGAAGTGTAGATTTATTATTACTTGATGATATACATTTCATAGTAAACAAGACTCAGACGCAAGAAGAGTTCTTTCATACTTTTAATACCATATATGAGAGGCAAAGGCAGATTGTAATTTCGAGTGATAGGCCACCAAAAGAATTGGGAGCAATTACTGATAGACTCCGTTCAAGATTTATGATGGGTTTAATTGCAGACATACAGCCACCTGAATTGGAGACTAAGGTTGCAATAATACAGAAGAAGGCAGATCTGGAAAAGATAAGAATTCCTGAAGAAGTCGCTTACTATTTAGCATCAAAGATAAGGTCAAATATCAGAGAACTTGAAGGATGTTTAATCAGGCTTGGGGCTCAATCTTCTTTAACGAATAGACCAATCGACCTTGAGATGGCAAAGACTGTCTTAAAGGATATAATCGAGGATGACGAGAGACCTATAACCCCTGAAAGCATCTTGAAGGCAGTAGCTGAATCTTTTGAAGTAAAAGTTAGTGACATAAAATCGAGGAAAAGGACTAAGGAGGTATCTTTGCCAAGACAGGTGGCAATGTACTTAATAAAAAAGTTTACGGAGCTGTCTTTGAGCGACATTGGTAAGCACCTTGGTGGTAAAGACCATGCTACTGTTATATATGCGTGTAAGCAGATTGAAGATAGAATGGCAGAAGACGAAAAATTTAAGAAGTTGATTGAAGGTATTTCAAGAAAGATAAAAACTTAGGTTTTAAGAATGAGTGTAGAAGGAGGACGTATGAGATTTAGTGTAGAAAAGGTAGAGATACAAGGAAAGTTAGCGAATTTGCAGAATGTTATAGAGAAAAGGAATACCATGCCTATTCTAAGCCATTGTCTTATAAACGCAGAGAAGAATAATTCTTACATTGTTGCTACTGATATGCAGATAGCTCTGAAAGAATCGCTGGATATGAATGTTGAAGATGGAGGGAGTATTTGCCTTCCTGCGAGGAAACTTTATGAGATAATTAGAGAGCTTGAGGGTGAAACAATAGCTTTTGAACAGGAAGAAGATAGCTGGGTGAAGATTATATCTAAAACGAGTAATTTCAGGCTTGTAACTTTACCTTCAAGTGATTTTCCTGTTTGGCCTGATTTGGGTGAGATTGAAAAGCTTACCATACTTTCATCATTACTTCTTGAGATGATTGATAAGACGATATATGCTGCTGGGGAGGGTGATACACGATATACATTGAATGGATTACTCTTCCATATGAAGCCAGTTAGTAAGTCTATGAACATAGTTGGGACTGATGGTCATAGGCTTGCTTTAATCACAAAAAATATAGACATCAATATGGAAAAAGAGAAAAGGCTTATAGTACCAAGAAAGGCAGTGTCTGAGATAAGAAGGTTTTTGACTAATTTGGAAGAAAGAACGATAAGCTTATTGATAGGCGAAAAACACCTGCTTTTTGAGTTGAACGGAATACAGTTTCTTACAAGACTTGTTGAAGGCACTTATCCAAATTATGAGAATGTTATCCCTACAAACAATGAGAGGAAGATGTATATCGATAGGGAAGCCTTTTCTCGTCTATTGAGAAGGGTATCAACAGTTTCTAAAGAGCGCGCAAATGCAGTAAAAATGGATATAAATGGCGATAAGCTCATTGTAACCTCTTCAAACCCCGAGCTTGGGGATGCATATGAAGAGCTATCGGTAGTGTTTGAGGGGGAAGGTTTAGTCCTTGGATTTAATGCAAGGTATATATTGGATGTTTTAGAAGCCATGAATTCAGAGAAGGTGGTATGTGAGATAAAAGATTCATTAAGTCCCGTTCTTTTCAAAGAGGAAACATCAGAGGACTATAAGTGTGTGGTCATGCCTTTGAGAATATAGAGAATAAATAAAGAATAAATATAGGAAGATGAGTTAACATAAATTATGGAAGAGAAGATATTAAACGAAGAGTCTGCTAACCAAGCAGAAAAAGAGGATACATATACGGCAGAAGATATAAAGGTCTTAAAAGGCTTGTCAGCCGTTAGGTTAAGACCAGCGATGTACATTGGGTCAACAGGTATAGAAGGGTTGCACCATTTAGTGTACGAGGTCGTTGATAATAGTGTTGATGAAAGTCTTGCTGGGCATTGTAAAAATATTGATGTGATACTTCACCTTGATGGAAGTTGTACGGTAATAGACGATGGTAGGGGTATACCAACTGCAATGCATCCTGAAGAAGGCCGCCCTGCTGCGGAAGTAGTTTTGACTGAACTGCATGCAGGAGGGAAATTCGAGTCGAAGGCTTATAAGATTTCTGGTGGATTACACGGAGTTGGGGTATCTGTAGTAAATGCTTTATCAGAATGGCTTGATGTCGAAATAAAGCAGAATGGTTATGTATATCAACAGCATTATGAGAAGGGTAAACCAATCACGCCTCTTACAGTAGTGGGAAAAACTAAGGGTAGAGGCACAAAGATTACCTTTAAGCCGGATCCTGAGATATTCGAGATTACGGAATTTAGTTGGGATATACTTTCACAAAGACTAAGAGAACTTGCGTATCTTAACAAGGGTCTTAAGATTACATTGAGTGATGAGAGAACAGAGAAGAAACAAGTCTTTCATTATACTGGTGGGATAGTATCTTTTGTAGAAAATCTTAATAAGAATAAGACGGTTCTGCATCCCAAACCAATATATATAGCTGGGGAGAAAGAGGATATAATTGTTGAGATAGCAATTCAATATAATGATGGGTATTCAGAGAATATTTATACCTTTGTGAATAATATTAATACTAAAGAAGGTGGAACTCACCTCATAGGGTTTAAGTCAGCATTAACGAGAACGGTAAATAGTTACGCATCATCTTCTGGGATTATAAAGAATGGAAAGGAAGCTCTTTCAGGTGAGGATATTAGAGAAGGTCTGACTGCTGTTATAAATGTAAAACTGATGTCGCCTCAGTTTGAAGGGCAAACGAAAATGAAGTTAGGAAATAGTGAAGTAAAAGGTATTGTAGAATCAATAGTTAATGAGAATTTGTCGACCTATTTTGAGGAAAATCCATCAGTAGCTAAAAAGATAGTCGAAAAGGCTTTGCAAGCAGCACGTGCAAGGGAGGCGGCGAGGCGGGCTAAAGAATTAACAAGGAGAAAGGGCGCACTTGAGGAAACAGGTTTACCTGGGAAACTCGCTGATTGCTCAGAAAAAGATCCCGCACTTAGCGAACTATTTATAGTAGAAGGTGATTCTGCTGGCGGCTCTGCGAAACAAGGGAGAGATAGGCGCACTCAAGCTATCCTCCCATTAAGAGGAAAGATACTCAATGTTGAGAAGGCAAGATTCGACAAGATGCTTGCTTCTGAAGAGATAAAGATATTAATAACAGCACTTGGTACTGGTATCGGTCCTGAGGATTTTGATATTTCTAAGATTAGGTATCATAAGATAATTTTGATGACTGATGCGGATGTTGATGGAGCACATATTAGGACTTTACTGCTAACATTTTTTTATAGGCAGATGCCAGAGGTAATAGAGAGAGGTTACTTATATATTGCACAGCCACCACTCTTCAGGGTGAAGAAAGGGAAAACGGAAAAATACGTTCAGAATGAGGTTGAGATGTTAAATATGCTTTTTGAGCTTGCTTCAGAAGAGGTAGAGATAAGTGTTAAAGGTAATTATATAAAGGGTAAACAATTGATTCCTTATCTGAAGAAATTGTATAAATTTGAAAAATTGATTGAGTGGTTTGAGAGAAGGAGAAGGGACCCTGAACTATTAGGACTTATTTTATGCGAAAATGTGAGGAAGGATGTGATAAAGGATAAAGAGGAATTACTAAAAGTTGTCTCGAAGATAAAAGAGAAGTATAAAGACGTTAAGATAAGTGATGTACAATTTGATGAAGAGCATGAAACATATGGCTTGGAAATATGGAGGCACAATTATAAGTTGAAGATTGATGATGAACTCATAACCTCTCCAGAGTATAGGGAGTTAGAGAACTTATATAGTGGAGTTAAGGATATAGATGGACCACCATATAAAGTGAGACAAAAAGAGGGGGCTGTAGAAGTTAATACGACTAAAGAACTTCTTGATTTTGTAATATCGGTAGCTAAAAAGGGTTTAACGATTCAGAGATATAAAGGTCTCGGGGAGATGAACCCACAACAGTTGTGGGATACTACAATGGATCCTGAGAAGAGGACATTGTTACAGGTTACAATACAGGATTCAGTTGAAGCTGATAGTATATTTACAATATTAATGGGAGACCAAGTAGAGCCAAGAAAGGAATTTATTACTACCCACGCACTCGAGGCAAGGAATATAGATATATAAAAACATTCATAATCTGGTCTAAAACTCCTAAAGAAATTTCATTTTTGTAATAGCAATTGTTATTATTACTTATGCAGGTGTTCTCTGGATTAAGAAAAAAGAGCTTGGGCTTGACAATGTTAATTGTGTTTTTTTTATGTCTTTATGCTCATTCACAGGAAAATGAGGATGTAATTGTAAAGTTTAACCAGCGAGATAGTGAATGCAGGCTTGTATTGGAAGCAAACGAGGAATTGATAAATAAGGCAAAGGTAACGGTTACGGATAAAAAGATTTTTGTGGATTTTTTAACTTCTATCAATCTTATATATAAAAAAAAGATTCCGTTAGATATGAAGGTCGAAAATGGGGTACTGATTTTAACCCTTGAGCAGAAGAGTGAGGTAAGGACTTTAAAGCTTAAAGACCCTGCCAGGCTTGTTTTTGACTTTAAGAATGTTGGTGTAATAGAAAAGGTTGAAAGTGCTCAGGAGATAAAAGACCAAAAAGATATTAAAGTTGATGAAAAAAGACAGGCTGAACAAAGATCAATAGAAAGAAAGACAGTTCAGATAGCTTCTAAGGTATTTGTAATTGATCCTGGACACGGCGGTTACGAGTTTGGGATAACGGATGGCATGAACATAGAGAAGAATATAGTTTTAATGCTTGCAAGAGAGATGGAAACAAGATTAAAAAACCTTGGCAAAAAGGTCTATCTTATCAGGAGGGTTGATCAATATGTTTCCATAAGTGATAGGATTGAGTATGTTAACCAAAAAAAGCCCGATATTTTTCTAAGTATTCATTTATCTTCAGATAACAAGATTGTAATGTATGTTCCGAGAATTGAGGACGTTTCCTCAGATAATATTTTAAATTTATATAATGTATCTAAAAGACAAGCGAAAAGTATAGAGAAGAGTAAAGCACTGGTGGAATCTTTGAAAAAGGCGTTTGAAGAAGACTATAAAGTTAAGGTTGAAAAGAGAGGGATGCCAATACCTTTACTAAACTCTGTTAGTAATACTTGTGCCATGATAGAATTTCCTTCTCCTAAATATTTTGTTTATGACGAGAAAGCAAGAACAGGGATTATAAATACAATTATAAAGGGGATATCGTATTTTGAGCGATAAATCATAGAGGGAATATTTTAGTTTTGATAAATTAATGGATAATAAGAGATATATTTGGATAGTAGTAACTGTCTTGTTATTTTTTATTGGTGTTGTATTTGGATATTTATATTTTGTGGGTTTATTCAAAAAGGAGGTTACGAAGAATAAAGAGAATAGTAATATTTATACAGAGGTTGAAGAAATAATGACATTAAGGATGTATTATCCAGTCGGAAAAAAATTAATTCTTGAACAGAGAAATGTACCAAGAAGAAGATTACAGACGTCTATTGCAGAAGCAACTATAGAAGAATATTTTAAAGAATCGATTAAGGATAATGGAACCATAATACCAAAAGAAGTGGAGATACTCGGCATTTATAATGGTATAGATGGAATTTTATATGTGGACCTATCTGACGAATTAAGGAGGAATTTTCAAGGTGATGCATTGGATGAGTTCCTACTTCTTAAAGGATTATATGAAAGTATTATATCAAACGTCGAGGATATTAAAGATATAAAGATATTAATAGAAGGAAAGGAGATAGAGACTATTGGGGGGCATTTTTATTGCCTATATCCCCTAAAAGAAGTATTTTCTATTGATTTAGAATGATATGAAAAATGATATAAGAAATAAGCCAATAGGTATTTTTGATTCAGGGGTTGGTGGACTAACAGTATTGAAAGAGATAATTAAGAGACTTCCAGAAGAAAATGTTATTTATCTTGGAGATACTGCGAGGGTGCCTTATGGTATTCGTTCACCAGAAACTGTTATAAAGTATTCATTAGAAAACACAAAGTTTCTTTTCACTAAAGATATAAAATTGCTCGTCATCGCATGCAATACGTCATCTTCTATAAGTCTTGAGGTTATAAAGAAGGCAGTTGATATTCCAGTAGTTGGTGTAATATATCCTGGTGCTCGTTCTGCTGTAAAAGTAACAAAAAACAAAAAAGTGGGTGTAATCGGGACAGAGGCGACTATAAGAAGTGAATCTTATACTAAGGCAATTAAGGAATTAGACCCAGATATCAAGGTTTATGGTTTGCCATGCCCGCTTTTTGTCCCTCTTGTTGAAGAGGGGTGGACAAAAGGAGATATCGTAGAAAAGATTGCGGGAAGGTATCTTAAAAGTTTAAAAAAGAAAAAGATTGATACCCTTGTCCTTGGATGCACTCATTATCCTCTACTGAAAAAGGTGATAAGTAGAGTTATGGGAAGACCTGTTGTTCTTGTGGATTCAGCAATTGAGACAGCAATAGAAGTTGAGAAGATTCTTAGTAAAAATGATTTGTTGAAAAAGACAAATATTAAAAGAACAATGCAATTTTATGTAACAGATTCTCCTGAACGCTTTTTGCAGATTGGAGAAAGGTTTCTTGGGCATAAGATAAATAAGATTGAGAAGGTTTTAATTGGTAATTAGCTATTAACAAATTAAAGATTTGGGGAAAAGATGAGACCAGATGGAAGGAAAAATGATGAGATAAGAAAAGTTACAATTAAAAGGGACTTTATTAAAAATGCTGAAGGTTCTGTTCTTATTTCTATGGGTAATACAAAGGTTATTTGTACAGCTTCTATTGAGGAGAAGGTACCTCCATTCTTAAAAGACCAGAAAAAAGGATGGATAACAGCAGAGTACTCTATGCTACCGAGGGCAACGAAGACAAGAACTGTGAGGGAATCTACTGCCGGGAGGATAAGTGGTAGGACACATGAGATACAGAGACTTATAGGAAGAGCTTTAAGGGCAGTTGTTGACCTATCACTAATTGGAGAAAGAACCATATGGATTGATTGTGATGTCTTGCAGGCTGATGGCGGAACGAGAACGGCAGCTATAACAGGGGCTTATATTTGTCTTGCTGATGCCATAAAGGTGGCAACAAAGAGCGGACTTATTGAAAAATCACCGATAAAAGACTACCTTGCTGCAATTAGTGTTGGTATAGTTAATGGAGAACCCATTGTCGATTTATGTTATGAAGAAGACTCAAAGGCAGAGGTTGATATGAATGTGGTCATGACTGGAAGTGGAAAGATAGTCGAGATACAGGGGACAGCCGAGGGAAAACCATTTTCAAAGTCGATGCTTGATAAATTAATAAAACTTGCAGAAGAAGGCATAGAAAGTTTAATTAATATACAGAAGAAGGTATTATCTGAGGAAATTATCAGTTACTGAAAATTTCGTATTATGATAAAATATTAAAATATAATTAAAGGGGAAATTTACAATTGAAGAATCTTAACGCTTACAGGGGCTTACTTATATGGTTGATTATAGGGGTAATGATGATACTCCTATTTAATGTAATGAGCTATCCTAAGAAGTCTGAAGACGAGATACTTTTTTCTGATTTTCTTTCAAAGGTTGAAGCTGGTGAGGTCAATGAGGTTACCATAAAAGGGAATGTCATTACAGGTCAACTAAAAGAAGGTAAAAAATTTAAGACCTATTTTACACAATATCCAGACCTTATTAAGATATTAAGGGAGCAGAATGTTAAGATAGCAGTCAAGTTAGAAGAACAGAATCCGTGGTATTGGAATCTATTTTTTTCATGGGGACCTATCATATTTCTCGTTGCTATTTGGATATTTTTTATGAGGCAGATGCAAACAGGTGGTAATAGAGCATTATCATTTGGAAAGGCAAGGGCGAAACTGATATCTGAAAAGACTGTAAAGGTTACATTTGCTGATGTTGCAGGTATAGATGAGGCAAAGGCTGAGGTTCAGGAGATAATAGATTTTTTGAAGGATCCTGGAAAATTCCAGAAACTTGGCGGAAAGATACCCAAAGGGGTTTTGTTGGTTGGGGCACCAGGAACAGGTAAAACACTGCTTGCGAGGGCTATTGCCGGAGAGGCAGGCGTGCCATTTTTTTCGATTTCAGGTTCTGATTTCGTGGAGATGTTTGTTGGTGTTGGTGCTTCAAGGGTTCGTGACCTTTTTGATCAGGCTAAGAGAAATGCACCATGCATTATATTTATAGATGAGATTGACGCGGTTGGTCGTCATAGGGGAGCTGGTTTAGGTGGTGGACATGACGAGAGGGAACAGACTTTGAATCAATTACTTGTCGAGATGGATGGTTTTGAGTCAAATCAGGGTGTTATAATAATTGCGGCGACAAATAGACCTGATGTCCTTGACCCTGCGCTTCTTAGGCCTGGAAGGTTTGATAGACAGGTGGTGGTTCCACAGCCTGATGTTAAAGGAAGGCTTGAGATTCTCAAAGTTCACACAAGAAATATACCACTTGATTCAAATGTTAATCTTGAAGAGATTGCAAGGGGAACACCTGGTTTTTCAGGAGCTGATCTCGAAAATCTTGTAAATGAAGCGGCATTAATTGCAGCAAGAAAGGCTAAATTAAAGGTGGAAAGATCTGATTTTGAATCTGCTAAAGATAAGGTGCTTATGGGTGTTGAGAGGAGGAGCATGATTATAAGTGAGGAGGAGAAAAAGAATACCGCTTATCATGAAGCGGGACATGCACTTGTTGCAAAACTAACTCCCGGAACAGACCCAGTGCATAAAGTAAGCATTATACCAAGAGGGAGAGCTCTTGGAGTTACACAACAGCTACCCATAGACGATAGATATACTTACTCAAAGGATTATTTGATGAAGGCTTTATCTGTACTTCTTGGTGGAAGAGCTGCGGAAGAGATTGCCTTCAATCATATGACTACCGGGGCTGGTAATGACCTTGAAAGGGCGACTGATCTTGCAAGAAAAATGGTCACTGAGTGGGGGATGTCTGAAAGACTTGGACCACTAACCTTTGGTAAAAAAGATGAACAAATCTTTCTTGGTAGGGAGATAGCAAGGCATAAAGACTATAGTGAAAAAACAGCAATCGAGATCGATGAAGAAGTTAAAAGAATCGTATTAGAGGCTTATAATTTTTCAAAAGGTCTTCTGTTAAATAACAAGGATATACTCGATGCCCTTGCAAAGGCACTATTGGAGAAGGAGACGATGGACGGGGAAGAGATAGAAAAACTAATTAAAGAGGTTGAATCGCAAAGAGTCGTGCAAGTTTGATAATATTTGCATGCGAAATGTAATTATTCAAAGGGCTCCTGTTTAAATGATCTTTTTAGAATCCTCTCAAAATAATGAAGATGTATAAATCCTTACCTGAAATAATCTATTTGATAGGGTATTTAATTAAAAAAAATTACAAGATTAAGAACCAAAAAAGGATTCCATACAATGTCATAAGTATAGGTAATATCACACTTGGGGGTACTGGAAAGACCCCTACAACTATTTTATTGGTGGAGGAGGCTAAAAGGAGGGGTTATTTACCCGTTATTCTTACACGAGGATACAAAGGTAAAGAGAATAGGCCTATATTAATAAATACTAATGGCAACAAAGAGATTAATAAATTAGATGTAGAAAGCTTAGGTGACGAAGTTGTTTTATTGGCTGAGAAATTGAAGGGTGCATATATTGTTAAGTTCAAGGATAGGTATGAGGCAGGTATGTATGCAATAAAATATCTTAAGAATAGCCAGATTGAGGATAATAAGAAGATTATTTTTTTGCTTGACGATGGTTTTCAGCATTGGGGGGTTTACAGAGATAAAGATGTGGTATTAATAGATAGTATAAATCCATTTGGTAACAAAAGGCTTTTTCCAGTCGGTGTTCTACGTGAGCCTTTAACTGCATTGAGAAGAGCTGATATTGTTCTTATAACAAAAAGTAATATGTTAGATAATACGTCAAAAGAAAAAATTGTAACGGAAATTCAAAGGTATAATGAGAATTGTCCAGTTTTCTTTTCAGAACACAGGCCTGTATCCTTCGTTGATAAAAATGGAGAAAGATTTCATTTGGGCTTATTAGAAGGGAAAGAGGTATTTGCATTTTGTGGTATTGGTAATCCGGAATCTTTTAAAAAGATGCTATGTGGATTAAACTTGAGACTAAAAAATTTTAAAGTATACAGAGACCACTACAGATATACTTTAAAGGATTTAGAATTTATTTATAAAAATGCTGAAGAGCTTAAGGTTGATTGGATAGTTACAACAGAAAAAGATATTATAAAGATTAAAGATATAGCTAATTTTGGTAATATCTTAGCTTTGGAGATTGAAATTCATGTTGATAATAAAGATATTTTTTATGATAAAGTATTCAGTTTTTAAGGAGGTACTATGGTTAGATATATTAATGTTAAAAGTAAGACGAGGAATGAGTTTATAGATATAACATCGTTTGTTCAAGACGCTGTCAAGGAGGCTGGTATTGTTAAAGGGATTTGTTGTCTTTATGTTCCGCACACAACAGCAGGGATAACAATAAATGAAGGAGCTGACCCAAGTGTTCAAAAGGATATTATTAATACATTAAATAGATTGGTTCCATATGAATTGAATTATTTACACAGAGAGGGAAATGCAGATGCTCATATTAAATCAACACTTGTTGGGAATTCTGTTAATATGATAATCGAAGATGGGAAGCTACTACTTGGGACTTGGCAATCGATATTTTTCTGTGAATTTGATGGACCAAGACACAGGAGGGTAGCGGTGAAGTTTATACAGCTTAAAGAATGAAAGGCAAAGAGTCGAGTGAGATAAAGTCCCTTAAGGAAGAGATAAACAGGCTTAGAAAGTCTCTTACTGAATTAACTCCTTCACTTGAGATTCTACTTAAGAGAAGAGGCTTCAGAATATATAAAAAGGAACCGTCTGATGATTTACTGATTCCTGAAAAAAGGTATATTAATGGATATTATGAGATGTTAAAGAAATATTCATTCAGGTTGTTTCTTAGAGAGGTGATAAAAAAACAGGAATTTTTTACAGTTCAGGATGTTACGAGGTATGCAACTGCTGATGTGACCAAGGATTATGTGGATTACATGTGTAGTATAGGGCTTTTAGAAAAATTGCCGGATGGTTATAGGTTAACCATTAGACCGATAAAGAGTTTTGGTGAGACACTTGAATGGTTTGTAGCAGAGATTTTTAGAAATGAATTTTTCGTAGAGGCGATATGGGGGTTAAGGTTTAAAAGACCAGCTGTTGGTGGTGATTATGATTTGATTGCTAAAGTTGATGGTTCAATCCTGTATATGGAGATAAAGTCATCACCACCAAAACAAATCTATCAAAATGAGATTTCAGCGTTTTTTGATAGGGTTTTTGATCTTTATCCTGAAATAAGTATATTTTTTGTGGATACCGAGTTGAGGATGAAAGACAAGATTGTCTTAATGTTTGATGAAGAGTTAAAGAAGAGATTTAAGGAGCAGATAGAAATACGGAGGATAGAAAAAGAGATATTCGAGATTTGGGATAAAGTTTTTATAATGAATGCAAAAGATAGTATTGTGGCTAATATAGAGAAAATATTAAGCCTTTATTTTAGGAGGAGCTTATGAGTTCTACAGGTATGATTTGTGCCATATGTGCATGGAGAGCAACATGTCAGAAGAAGTTCACAGTATCAGGAAGGGATTTCAGATGTGCAGAGTTTGTTAAAGATGTAACAATTAAAGAAAAACCGGAAGAAAAAGAAGAGGAGAAAAAGAAGGAAGAAAAAGAGAAAAAATAAGCTTTAAGTATGTTTTGTGCAATCTTGACAAGGTTTTGTTATATTCTTTAGTATTAGACAAGGATTTAAAGAGGTTATTTTAGAAATGTCAGCGGTTTCGAACATAAAAGAAAAGGTAAAGAAGGTTTTCAGTGATGAACAGGCGGAGGTTATTAATGAGATAGTTGATATTGTGGATCAGACTGTAAAGGTTAAAGATTTTAATGAATTGAAGGATATAGTAAGGGATATTGCCATTGCACAAAAAGAGCTTGCTGAGGCACAGAAGCGGACAGAGCAGAAGGTAGAGGAGCTTGCTGAGGCACAGAAGCGGACAGAGCAGAGGGTAGAGGAGCTTGCTGAAGCGCAGAAGCGGACGGAGCAGAGGGTAGAGGAGCTTGCTGAAGCACAGAAGCGGACAGAAGAAGAGTTAAAGGAACTTATAAAAGAGCATCAGAAGACACGCGAGCAAATTGGTGGCCTTTCGGGGACAGTTGGGTATTATCTTGAAGATTTATCCTATCCAAGTCTTCCGATTGTTCTTAAAGAAGATATAGGGTTAGAAGTGGAGGGGTACCTGGAGAGGAGGTTTATAGAGTATCCGGATGGTGGCGAAGATGAGATTAATATATTTGGAAAGGGCAGGATTGATGGTAAACAATTATATATCGTAGGTGAGGCAAAGTCACAGATAGGGAAAAGGGATGTTGAGTTATTCGTTAAGGTTTTGAAGAGGGTAAGAGAATATTTTGGTAAAGATGTTCTTCCTGTAATGGTATGTTATATGATACACCCGAAAGTTGAGAAATACATTAAAGAGAAACACCCTGAGATATTTGTTTATAAATCTTTTGAGTTAAAAAGAAGAGCGGATATAAAGTAGGCTGAAGGCTGAAGTGTTATTTACAGGATCTGCTTAAAGTATTGGTAGATAAGTTTTTCTCGCCATGTCTACACTATTTTGTAAAGAGCTTCCAATATATACAAGAATAATGTTTGCTTAGCATGGCAATATATATGTTTGACTGATGAAGTAAGCTTTGTTATCCTAATAATGTTAGAATTAAACTTTTAATTATAGTTCAAATAAATTTTAAGAATAACCATGAGTGAAAATCCTTTAGTTTCAATAGTTGTTAGGACAAGAGATAGGCCGAAGCTTCTTGAGAAGGCTTTGAGGAGTATTAACGCACAGACGTATAGACCTATAGAGGTTGTCCTTGTAAATGATGGGGGTTGTGACCTAAGTGAGGAGATTTTAAGGGATATTTTGAAAGATGTTTCACTAAATTATATAAGGTTAAAGGACAATGTAGGCCGTGCACGTGCGGGTAATATTGGGATAGAGAATGCAAAAGGTGATTACATAGGTTTTCTCGACGATGATGATGAATTGTACCCAGAGCATTTAGAGACATTAACATCTTTTTTATTTAGTAGTGATTATAAAATTGCATATACAGATTCCCTGATGGTTTATAAAGATTATATTGGAGAAACTAATGTAAAAGGTAATTATAAAACAGAATTAGCATTTTCAGAAGATTTCAATTATGACAAACTACTTTTTGAAAATTATATACCTTTTATGTGTTTGTTGTTCAATAGAGATGTGTTGATTGCTTCTGGTGGGTTTGATAGTAGCTTAGAACTATATGAAGATTGGGATTTATTAATAAGGATAGGTAAAGTAACCCCTTTTTATCATATAAAAAAAATAACTTCTAATTATAACCAATGGAGTTCAGATTATCAGATTTCTCAGTTGAGCAAAGATGTAATTTTTTTAAAAGACGCTTATTTAAGAATCATCAATAAACATTTCGACAAATTTACTCCAAACTGTATACACAACTATATGTCTTCGTATGTTAGTACAAGGCAGATGCTCAAAAGAATAGAAAATGAACTTGAGAATGTTAAAGGTTTATTGAAGGAAAAGGATTCTATAATAAATAGGTTAGAAAACGAATTAGAGGTCAGAGAATTAAAGCCGAGGAAATTTGATTCTGAGATTTCTGAATTAAACCTTAAATTGAAGGAAAAAACAAGCGAGATAGGAATCTTAATTGAAAATTTAAAGAAGAAGGGTAATGAGATAAACAACCTGATATCTATCTTAAAGGAAAAAGAATCGCGTCTCTTCATTCTTCAGAACACCTTGAAACAGAAGGAAAATCTGATAGAGGCGATGAAAAATACTAAGGGATGGCGTTTGTTGCAAAAATATCGTTACATAAGAGACAATTTTATATTTCCCGTAATTAGGTTACTAAAAAATTTACAAACGGTTAAAGAAAAATTCTTCTCTAAGGTAAATGAAACACAGCCAAACAAAATTGATGAAAATAATTTGATTATAAAAAAGAATAATCTTTCTTTTTTTCAAAAAATCGATGAAGACATAAAATCAAAAGTATCAATTATCATTCCTACAAAGAATGCCGGTGATGAATTTGATTATACATTACAAAAGATGATGCACCAGGAAGGTGTCCAAGACATTGAATTGATTATAGTAGATTCTGGTTCTGAAGATGGAACGATCGAAAAGTGTAGAAATTATACTGATAAGATATTTGAAATTAAGCCTGAGGAATTTAATCATTCAATGGCAAGAAATTTAGGGGCAGAAAAAGCAACTGGAGAGTTTCTTGTATTTACAGTCCAAGATGCGATACCAATTGGCAATCTGTGGTTACAAAAGCTTATATATCCAATTTACAAGGATCAAGTTTCAGCAGTTTCAGTTAAGCAAATTCCGCGTTCTGACGCTGATTTTTTTGCAAGTTGGGCAGTTTGGAAGCATAATCAGTATATGGGCTATGATTATGATCGAGTAGTCTCATTAAATAATTCAGACGATTTTGATAAATACGATATTCGTAGTAAAAGGGCAGCTGCAAGCTTAAATAATGTATGTTTAGGGATAAGAAAATCAGTTTTTGATGCTTATAAGTTTAATTCTAATTATGCTGAAGACGTTGAGCTTGGTATTAGATTGCTGAAAGATAAACATAGACTTTTATTCCAATCATCGAATGCAATTATTCACTCACACTTTAGACCTGCGATTTATTTTTTTAAAAGAAGTATCATAGATACTATTATTCTTTCGAAGATATTTAATATTAGTAGGAACGATTTGCATTTAAATTCAGTATTTGAATCCATTAGTTATTTACATAAGATATTAAAGAAATGTCTTTTTACTATGAAAGTAGAGTGTGATATTAGTGGCGATTCTGAATATTTAATTAATCGATTTATAGAAGACTTTAAAGATATGCTTGATAGTAATTACACTCATGAGATAGTAATCAATTATCCATTTATTGATAATTATTTTGATGGATATTCACCTGAAAACCATAATTCGATAACATCTCAATTATTTAGTGCTTTTAGTGGCAGTTTGAGAGAATTCTCAGATTTTGCAAAGAACTATTATATAGGTGATGGTGTGAAGAGCGATTTCCTCGAAAGTATTTATAAGATTTTCTTTAATACGGCTGGTTGGTTTGTCGGGTTGAATACACGGTATGATGGAAAACTTATCAGTGGTGAGATATAAGATATTTACATGAGAATTCTTGTTGGTGTCCACCAATTCTTCCCATATCATTATACTGGGATAGAGAGATATGTTCTTAATATATGCAAGCAACTTCTAAGGATGGGACATTTTGTTAAAGTTCTAACATATTCGATAATTGATAATACTGATTTTAAAAAGGGGTTAAGGATGTTGTACAAGGAATATGTATTTGAAGGTGTTTCTGTTATTGCTCTGAGACACAACGATATACCAAATGACCATTCCTTTTGCTTTGAACTTATAAATGATGACCTCTATAATGAGGTTGTTAATGTTATTAGGGAAAATAAATTTGATATTTATCATTGTGCACATCCATTTAGAATATCCGCTTCGATAAAAGCAGCCAAGGATTGTGGTTTAAAAGTGGTATTTATGGCTACTGATTATTGGTTGATGTGCCCATTAGGAATTATGTTAAGGACTGATAAAGTTTTGTGTGAGGGACCTGATAAAGGACAAAATTGTTTAAAGTTTTGTTTTTCACATATTAATACATATGAAATAGAGAAAAGGATAAAAGATTCATATGAGTTGATTAATTCGTGTGATTGTTTGCTTTCACCTTCGAATTTTCTTATATGGCTTTTTGATAGTGCAAAGTATATAAACAAAGAAAGGTTTATTCTTTCAAGGCATGGTTTTGACTATACGAAGAGAAGCCTTAATTCCAAGAGATTACCTGATAAAGAAATAATTTTTGGTTATATTGGTACGATCCAACAACATAAAGGCGTGCATGTCATGATTGAGGGGTTTAGGAGGACTAAACATAAAAATATAAGATTAGAGGTATGGGGTGGATATTTTAATGAGAATAGATACTATCAAGATTTGATTGAAATTTCGAAAGAAGACCATCGTATTGAGTTTAAAGGGGTATATGATTTTAACGACATTGGTAAGATACTCGAGAATATTGATATGGTGATTGTTCCTTCTATATGGTATGAGAATGCGCCACTCACAATTTCAACAAGCCTGGCTTACCTGACACCTGTAATCACATCTAATATTGGGGGTATGGCTGAAATGATTAAAGATGGATATAATGGTTTGACTTTTAAAGTTGGTGACCCAAATGATTTGTCTGAGAAGATTAGTTTGATAGCTGATAATCCCGAACTAATTTTTAAATTTAAGAGTAATATTCAATATCCAATTCGTCTTGAAGAAGAAGCTTTTAATACTGAACAGATCTATAGGAGCTTGTTAAGTATTGAACAAATAGTATCAAGAACAAATAGTATCAAGTAGGTTTTCATATTTTGAATAAGAACATTTCTCGATTAAAACTTAAAATCAATAAAAAATATAAAGAAATTCTGGAAGCCTATTTTCCTACAGGTACTAAAAGAAGATATTTTTTAGCATTGCTAAAAAAAGGTTTTTATACTATTTATAGAGAAGGATTAAGAGGATTTTTAAGAAAAGCGAAAAAGAAGATAATAATAAAGAAGAAGGTTAGTAAAGAAGCTTTAGACGCGGTTGACTTACCTTCATCCATAGAGTTGTTTTTCGTCCCAAATATTTTACCGATAAAAGTGTCAGTTATAATTTTAACAAAGAATGCGGGTAATGAGTTTGATTATATTTTAAAGAAGATAACTAATCAAAAAGGTATCAGTAAAATAGAGATTATTATTGTAGATTCTACTTCAGATGATGCAACACTTGAGATAGCTAAAAGATACACAGATAAATGGTTTATCATAAAGTCGGAAGATTTTCACAATAGCAGAACAAGAAACTTTGCCGCTGATAAATCGTCTGGTGATTATCTGATATTTATGCTTCAGGATGCTATCCCAGGTAGTAATGATTTATTCTACAATATGTTATTCCCAATGGTTACAAAAGATATACACGCTTTGACTGTAAAGAAAGTTCCACGAATTGATGCAGATCTATTTTCATCATGGTTAATTTGGCAAGAATATAATTATTTAGACTATAGTAGAGATTATATCAGGAACAATAAGTTGTTTGTAGATTTCTCTTCTCTTGATTTAAAGGATAAAGTTAAATATTCCTTTCTTGATGATGTTTGCCTTGCAATTAATAAAGAGATATTTGAGAGACATAAGTTCAATTATACATATTGCGAAGATTTAGAATTAGGGAAAAGACTTATAATTAATGGGCATAACCTAATGTTTGTTAATTCTCATGCGGTAGTGTATTCTCATAATAATGATGCCTTGTATTTTCTAAAAAGAGGTTGTGTTAATAGTTATTTTATAAAGGAGATTTTTGATTGTAAGATGGGGGAAAGAGATTTTTTAGAAATTTCTAATACAATCAAAGTTTTAATACGATATTTTGTTTTTGCATTAAACACATATTATGATATTAAATCCTTCGATAATGACGTGATTTTTTACCATTATAAATATTTGAATAATTTATTAAATGTTGGAGTTGAGTTAGGTAATTTTAATTCAAACCCTTTTCTAAAAGAGAAAAGCCAAAAGATATTAGGTTTTTTCAGTAAATTAGAACCAGTACAAGGTATATCATCAAGTAGATATGATATTGGCGTGGTTAATAGATTATTAAATACATACCAGGATATTTTGGATGACTTTAAACAGTATTGCGATATTTTGGGGTATAAAAAAGTTGATGAAGATTTTTTGGATAGTTTATTCAAACTTTTTTGCTTTTCTATAGGTGGATACCTTGGAGAAGAATTGGTTAACGTCGATTACTTTAGAGGGGATTTATAGATTGTGAAGATACTCATAGGTGTTCATCAATTTTTCCCAGAATTTTATGCTGGTACAGAACGCTATGCTTTGAACATCGCTAAGTATTTAAAGAAATTAGGCCACTCTGTGAAGGTATTTACTTACGGGTTGACCGATGATGGTTATTCTCAAGGTATTAATAAGAATATACTAATTAAAAAATACGAGTATGAAAATATACCTGTGATAGCTGTAAAGCATAAAAAACCTATAGATTATACCTTCAACTTAGAAGAGCCGAACCTTTTCGAAGAAGCCCTTTATTTTATGAGTAGAGAGAAGTTCGATATTTTCCACTGCGCACACCCTTATAGAATAGATGCGTCTTTAAAAGCAGCCTCGAGTTTAGGGATTAAAACAGTTTTAATGCTTACAGATTATTGGCTAATTTGTCCATTAGGGATAATGTTAAGAGCGGACAATACAATTTGTAGTGGTCCAGATTATGGAAGGAAGTGTGTTAAGTACTGTTTTACAGCTAAAAGTTTGACTGATATGGGTAAAAGGATTAAACATGTAGAAATGTTGTTAAATTGTGTGGATGTTATATTATCACCTTCAAAGTTTTTGATAAAGATGTTTTCTATAAATAAAGCTATTAGTTCTGATAGATTTAAATTATCAAGACATGGTTTTGATTATAGTAAAAAGAAGCGTCATAATTTTAATAAAAAAGAAAGTCCTTTGACCTTTGGTTTTATTGGTACCATTCAGTACCATAAAGGAGTTCATGTTTTAGTTGAGGCGTTTAGAAAGATAAAGACTGATAATATAAAATTGAAAATCTGGGGTGGTGATTTTGGCGATAGATTGTATTTTGAAAAGATAAAGAAGATGGCGGCGAAGGATAAAAGAATCGAGATGTTGGGTCAATACGATTTTAATGATATTGAGGATGTTTTAGGAGATATTGATGTGATAGTCGTTCCTTCGATATGGTATGAGAATGCTCCTTTGACAATTACGACAAGTCATGCTTATGGTATCCCGGTTATAGCCTCTGATGTTGGTGGTATGGCAGAGATGGTAGAAGATGGAGTAAACGGTTTAACCTTTAAGGTCGGGGATGCAAGCGATTTGGCTAAAAAAATTTCTATGTTTATTGAGGATAGCTCCCTTATTAATAAGTTTTCTCAAAACATACAATATCCTATCAGGCTTGAAGAAGAAGTCTTAAATATGCAGAGGTTATACGAAGATTTGCTTAAATAGATATGAGTTATAATGTTTCAGTTATTATAAGGACGAAGAATGAGTCTTTAAATATTATTAGTACGTTAAATAGTATTTTTAATCAATATGTTGATATTCCTGTTGAAGTCATAATTGTTGATTCTGGTTCTACTGACGGTACAATAGAATTAGTTAAAGATTATGATGTAAAGACGTTATTGATCTCTGAAGAATCTTTTACTTTTGGATATTCTTTGAATTTTGGTATAAAGCATTCAATAGGAAATATAATATGTTGTATATCAGCACATTGCTTACCAACTGATAGTCTATGGCTTCATAGAATCACCAAGCCTATTTTAGATGGAGAATGCCACGCAACTTATGGCAGGCAAATACCCATTAAAAGTGTAAATCCATTTGAAGAATTCTCATTTTATAAACATTTTCCAGAAGGTGAGAAGAAAAAGGGGAGGGTGGCTTTTTCAAATGCTAATTGTGCCTTTTTGAAAAAGTTATGGGAAGAAGTTAAGTTTGATGAGGATATACCAAGTTGGGAAGATTATCTGTGGTACCATCTTTTAAAAGGGAAATACATTTTTAAATATATTCCTGATGCATGTGTATACCATAGCCATCCTTTTTCTATAGGTCGTATAAAAAGAATTGCTTATCAAGATGGCATGTCTTTCAGGTACATGAGGGAAAGATATGGTTTAAATATTTTTGGAGATGATTCTTTTATCAAAAATAAGTTTATTTATATTTTAAAAGATATCGTAAATCATGGACGTTTTTTCTTTGAACAAAAATACTATAAATTTATCCTCGCATTGCCTATATTAAAAATGATGTCTTATTTTAATTATTTGAAAGGTTATAATACTATTGTTAAAACTAAGTAATCATAATATAATTTTGACTGAAATAGTAAGCTTTGTTATTCTAATAATGTTAGAATTAAACTTTTAATTATAGTTCAAATAAATTTTAAGAATAACCATGAGTGAAAATCCTTTAGTTTCAATAATTGTTAGGACAAAAGATAGGCCGAAGCTTCTTGAGAAGGCTTTGAGGAGTATCAATGCTCAGACGTATAGACCTATAGAGGTTGTCCTTGTAAATGATGGGGGTTGTGACCTAAATGAGGAGATTTTAAGGGATATTTTGAAAGATGTTTCACTAAATTATATAAGGTTAAAGGACAATGTAGGCCGTGCACGTGCGGGTAATATTGGGATAGAGAATGCAAAAGGTGATTACATAGGTTTTCTCGACGATGATGATGAATTGTACCCAGAGCATTTATCAATACTCGTTCCAATACTTGAGGAAAAGAACTATAGGATAGCTTACACAGATGCTAACATTGCTTTTTTATCTTATGATAGCGAAAAAAGGGAAATGGTAACAAAGGAAAAAAGGCTTTTTTCATCAAAAGACTTTTCTTTTAAAGAACTTATTATAGATAATTATATTCCTTTAATGTGTATTTTGTTTTCAAATGACCTATTTGATAAAGTGGGAAAGTTTGATGAAGCTTTTGAGATTTACGAAGATTGGGATCTTTTAATAAGAATGGCTGAAGTATATCCTTTTATACATTTGAAACATACAACTGCTGAATACATTCAATGGAGTTCTACACTACAGATAGCGCAGACACCAGAATTTATTGAAAAATCACATAATGCCCACCTGCAGATTATTAAAAAGCATAAAGACAAGATTACGCCGCAAATATTTAGAGAACTTGTTCTTATGAAGAGGGCATTACAAGATAGAAACAGGACTATCACAGAGCTTGAAGGTACTAAATTAAGTTTAGAAAAGTTGGTAGAAGAAAAAGATAAATGTATCAACAAATTAAATGAAATTAAGATAAGTCTTGAAAACGAGCTTCAAGAAAGAGATGCAAAAATTTCAAAACTTGAAGCTGCAAGGTTTGAAATACAAAAAATATTAAATGAACAAAAGGAAACTGTCATTAAATTAACAGAAAATAAAGAAAAATTGGAAGAGGCTTTAAAAGAGAAACAAATGATAATAGAAAATCTCACTAAAATTAGAAGAAGCTATGAGAATGAAATTATGGAGAAAGACACTGCTCTGAAAATTATAAGAGATTTAAAAGGCAGTGTAGAAGAATTTATGAAAATGAGTAAAGATTCCTATAGAGATTTTTTAAGTGAAGGTCTGGATTCAATTCGAAGAAATTTTGAGTCTATTTTGGAAGAAAAAGAAAAGATAATGTCGAATCTTCAATGGACGAAAAAGAATCTTGAGGATTATCTTCAAAGCAAAATTGCACATATAAATTTGCTTAATGATGAAAAAAGAAATTTAGAAGAACAGTATTTAGAGAAGGAAAGGCAAGTAAGCGAGCTTGAGAATATAAAAGTAAATCTCGAGAAGTTGATAAAAGAGAAAGAAGTTTTAATAGAAGATTTAGAAAATAGAAGAAAGAATTATGAGGATATTATATTTGAAAAGGAAAACACGATTATAAGGCTTGAAAAAACTCAGGAGGATTTTGAAGATATTATAACAAGGTATCAGAATATGTTGAAAGAATATGAGAATGCATTGAGAGAAAAGGAAATATTGATATCAGAATTAAAAGGTAGCGATGATACCCTTAAGCAAGTACTTAATTCGCATGGTTGGAAAATGTTATTAAAATATTATAATCTTAGGGATAAACTATTTCCAGAAAATACTAAGAGGAGGCATTTATATAATCTTATACTTCTTGCAATTTATAATCCTAAGAGCGTTTTTAAGAGTTTAAATCTTGATAACCTAAAAAGGTTTTGGTCTCAGCGTAGGATTTTTGAACCTGTAATTATTAAGAGTGAAGAAGATAAAGAAGAATTAACTTGTGAGAAGACTGAAAATTGCTCAATACGGACATTGTTAGAGAAAAATAGAGTGGAAGAGGGGTTTGATAATACAATAGATAGTTATAAAAGTACAAATAAAGAGGATTCTATTCTTATAATTGATAGATGGGTGCCAACTTATGATAAAGATTCTGGTTCACTACGAATGTTTAGTTTAATTGATATATTTATTGATTTAGGATATAAGGTTACTTTTTTGCCAGATGACCTTAAAAAAAGGGAGCCTTATGTAAGTGAAATGCAAAGTAAGGGAATCGAGGTAATATATGGTAATATTAATGTTTCTACATATCTTGAGGATAACGGAAAAAGATTTAATTATGTTATATTATCACGGCCTGAACAGGCTTATAAATATATTTCTATTGTTAGGGCATACTCACCGAATAGTGTGGTAATTTATGATACAGTTGATTTGCACTGGCTTAGATTTGAAAGAGCGTCAAGGGTTAGTAATAGTAAAGAATTTAAAGAAAGAGCAAAATATTACAAATCGGTAGAACTTTTCAATTCATCATGCTCAGATATAATTTTCACTGTTACACATGAAGAAAAGGAGTTATTATTGGGAGAAAATCCAGAATTAAAAATAGAGGTTGTACCGAATATACATGAAGTAATAGAAGAGGTTACACCCTATAATCTAAGAAAAGACATTATGTTTATTGGTGGCTTTCTTCATCAACCTAATGAAGATGCTGTTTTTTACTTTGTAGAAGAAATACTACCAATTATAAAAGAGGAAATTCCAGAAGTCAAATTTTATGTAGTTGGAAGTGACCCGACTGCAAAATTACTAAGACTAAACTCAGAAACAGTAAAGGTAACAGGATATGTTAGAGATATTATGCAGTATTTTAAGAATTGTAAAGTATTTGTGTCTCCTTTGAGATATGGCGCAGGTATGAAGGGGAAAATTGGGCAAAGTATGGGGTATGGTTTGCCTGTTGTAACGACAACTATTGGAGCTGAAGGTATTGGTTTAATTCATGAAGAAAATGCGCTTATTGCTGATGAACCTAAAGAATTTGCAAGAGAGACTATTAGGCTTTATCAAGACAAAATATTATGGGAAAAGTTATCAAGAAATTCAATTAATCATATTAAAAATAATTATTCTAAGGAAGTTTTGAAGGAAAGAATTAGAATTTTATTAGATAAATATAAATTGCAAACTGTACAGCTTTTTAGATGATACTCGTTGTAGGTATTTATCTTGAAAAACAAAAAAATAATATTGAAGATATAGTTGATAATATTAGTCTTACAAGGAATTGGGAAGTGGTTCAAAAGTGGGTATCCATCGGTAAGAAATCAAACAACAAAAAAGTTAGAGAGGTTACTGTAGAGAGTTATAAAAATAATATCGCGAAGTTTATTATCTTGAATTCATTATTAAGAGAGGAAAATTTAGAGAATTACGATTTTTTAATTATTTGTGATGATGATGTTATCTTGCCAGAGAATTTCCTTGATAGGTATTTAGAATATGTAAAAAGATATGATTTTTCGCTTGCTCAACCTGCAAGAACTCATAACAGCTTTATTGATCATCATTTTGTTGAATGTTTAGATGGTTTAGTAGCAAGAAGAACTCGTTTTGTTGAGATAGGGCCTGTATTATCGATAAGAAAAGACGCTTATGATATTTTATTGCCATTTGATGAAACTTCTTATATGGGCTGGGGTTATGATTTTGTTTGGCCATATTTTATAGAAAAGGCAGGGTTGAAAATGGGAATAGTTGATGCTGTTCCTGTAGATCATAGCATAAGAAAACCTGTTAAAAATTATGAGTATAGTGAAGCAAATATTTCCATGCAAAAATATTTATCTAAGAACCCACATTTATCTAAGGATGAAGCATTTGTTATTCTTGAATCCTACGTATAGAAATTAAGTTGTTTTTTGGTAATTTTTTATTTTTTGTGACATTTTTTCTTTGGCTTCAATAATACCTTTAATCTTGCATGCTTTAAATACCCACCAGTAAAGATTATGGAGTATTTTTAAAGTTTCTTCATCAATATTTAGGTTATATTTCATTTTCATATTTGCTATTTTATCAAGATCTCTTGCTGATTTTAATTTTAAGAAAAATAAATCTTTAATAGTTTCCCATGTTTTGTCAGCATCGATTACCTCTGTCCATTTAAGGACATATGGATCATTGTGTAATTGACTAAATACAAACTGTGACCTGCCTTGTTTAATGAGCCGTTTACAAAAATCATCAAAGTTAATTGGTCTTATCATATAACTAATTGCATGTGAATTATAAACAACTCTTAGATTGTGTTGGGATAGTCTGAAACCGAGTTCAATATCTTCACAGCCAAAACGGAATACTTGATTGAATACACCATGTTCAATAAGGAATGTTCTCTTACATGATGATCTTCCACCCCAGAAATAAGTGTAATCCAGTATATCTCCATGTTTTATATAAGGATATGAAAAGAGAAAGCAACCTATCTCTGTTATGAAATGCATTAGTGGTGTAATTACCATATCTGGTGCCCAAGTTGTATAATGTAATACAGCGTAATTGTTTTCTGGATAATCTTCATGTGTACTGATATGTTTTTCAAATAGTGTGGGGGTTGCTATGTCATCATCATCAAGGAAAAGAAGTATTTTTCCACGAGATACGTAGATTCCATGGTTTTTTGCAGAGGCAAGACCTGAATTTCTTTGATAAAAATATCTTATAGGTAATATTTTATAAAAGGAACTTACAATCTTTCTCGTTTCATCTTCTGATCCATCATCAATAATTACAACTTCATATTTATCCTTTGAAAGTGTTTGCGTAGTTATGCTTTCAAGGACCCTTTTTAAAAGGTTTGAACGGTTATAAGTGCAAATAATAACACTAAGAATTAAAATATGGAAAACTCCTTTTGAATTATTTTAAGCATACAATCACTTTTATAAAATCATCGGATATATTTTTATATACTACTATATGTATATTTATTTTTAAAATTGTTTTATTGTTAAAGTTATTAAAATATGACTTTGATTAAAACTTATATATTTTTTGTTATAATGTTCAAATATTTCATTGTTATTTTCACTATAAAATAATGATTTTTAAAGTAAGAAGATATTTATGGGTTTACTTTTTAATATTTTTATATTTAGTACATATATTCTATATAATTATATCTCAAAGGTTTTTTTATGCTGATGGTGTACATTATTTTATAAAACTTCTTGAAGAGAAAACGTTTATTTATGCTGATGATTCAGCGAGACATTTTGCACATTATGTTACACAGTTTCCTTTGGTAATCTTTATAAATATTTTCAAAAATAAGAGTGTAGAAACACTATCTTTTGTATATGGGGCATCGCTTTTTATGCCACAAATTATTAGTCTTATTTTATGTTTTTATGTTTCTAAAAAAAGAGATATACGTATTATGGTATTTCCCATAATTTCTTTATTTGCTATTACAATAAATATGTCTTTTATGATTGTACATGAATCAAACGTTATTTTAAATATTTTTTGGCCTTTACTTTTTTATATTTTATTAGTAGAAAGATATAAGCTATGGGATTATTTTATAGTATTGACACTCGGTGTTATATTTTTAAAGTGTTATGAAGTTGCTGTTTTTCTTGGTTTAATATTATTTATTGTTACAACTATTATTTTATTCTCAAAAAAAAATATATTGCCAATAAATACAATAATTATTTTAATTGCTTTAATGATATTATTTATGATTTCAATTTATATTGCGTATCAATCTATAGTCCATCCTCGCTGTCCATTAAATAAAGAGGCATTTTTGAGCGGTGGTATTCTTGTATTTAAAAGTTTTTCTATTTTATTATCTATTCTAATCATCATTCTAATCACTATTTTATTTTTAGTTCCCAAGTTTCCCAATTCTATAATATACCGATTTTCGTACGTTGCTTTATTCATTTTTTGTATATTTACAAGTTTTATGCCCATATTATATCCAGAGATTACAAGGCCTAATTTGCAGTATGGGGCAAGAGTTTGTGTTCTAATTTTACTCCCATTGTTTTCGGTACTGGCAGTTTTAATAATTAATGGAAATATAAAAGTTTCCAATTGTTCTTGGGAAAAAGTAATGGATGTGATTGTTGTACTTGTAGTTTCTCAATTGTTGTGGCAGATTTTTATGACATCACAATGGGTAGGTTTTAAAAAAATATATAAAAGTGAGCTTTATAAACATACAGGAATTGTAAAGTTTGAAGAAACAATACTTATTAATGAAAATGTTGGAATTCAATTAATACGTCCATTGACATGGGAATGGAACAACCCTTCGTTAAGCCTATTATGGTCAAATGATAAGATAGTAAAAAGTATTATCTTAAACCCTCATACATATAAAGGATGGGAACCTTTTGATGCTACAAATATTAGTGAACTGCCTGACTTAAGTGAATATGGTATATATAAAAGTTACGAACTTTTTAAGAAAAGAAATTTATAAGTAGGAAGAGTAAATAGAGTAAATCGTTTTGTGTTTTTAAAATATAGCTTGCAAAAGTTATTTAGATTAAAAGTGGGATAGGTATTATTGATAAGTCATAAAATTGGGTAATAATTTATTGCGGAAAATTTATGAAATTTGTTGTGAAGGGAAAAATTAAAGAAATGTATGAAAAATATACAAGAGTGATGGATATTAAAATTGCGTTTCGAACTGGTTAAAAAAAGAATGATATTAGAAGAGACTTAAACATTGAAACTCATGGTATTCTTATGAGTAAAGAAAAAGTAATTTTTCTATTTATTTTATTATTTTTCGGAATCTTAAATATTGTCTGGGTTTATATAAATCAGACTCCACCAATGTGGGACCAAGCCTTATATTTATATTGTAGTGAAATTTTGTATAATACATTATTAAATAAGGGAATACATGAATTTTTAAGACTCTGTTTGGAAATTCTTAATGATAAGGCACCATTAATAACAATACTCCCTCTTCCGTTTTACATAATTTTGGGTAATTCCTATAAAGTGGCTTTATTGGTTAATTTGTTTTTTTATATCATTGCAAATGTGTATTTTTTTAAACTAAGTAAATACTTTACTAATCATATTGGTGCTTTAGCATCTGTTTTTGTTTTTAATTCTTTCCCAATTATATTTGGACTTTTAAGAGAATATCTCGTTGAATATAGCTTAACTTCACTTGTCATAATTTATCTTTATTATCTAATAAAATTTGATTCTTTCAAAGATAATAAGTCTTTTATTATAGGAATTATTCTTGGTATTGGTATGCTATTAAAAATTTCTTTCCCAATTTATGTTTTAGTGCCAAGCACATATCTTTTTATAAAAAATTTTAGTAACGATAAAAAGTTCATTATGGCAAAAAATGTTTTGTTAATTTTAGTAATAGCTGGTATTATTGTTTCCCCATGGTATATTAAAAATTATTCTTCTTTGATAAATTATGTATATTCTATAAGTCTCGGGGAATTTTCGGCTTATTATTCGATGGGTTTTTTAGACTATTATATATATCATATAAATTATGGTTTATCATTTTTTTACTTCATTATAATTTTGGTATTAATCGTATTAAAGATACTATTTTTGAAGAAAAGATGTATAGAAAAAGAAACTAATATAGGGAATCTTTTCTTAATTTTAAGTATAATTTTACCACTTGTAGTATTTACGATTAGTAAAAATAAAGATTATCGTTATTTATCTCCAATTTACCCTATATTCGCATTATTAATTGGGAAATACAGTAATGAGTTAATTTTTAGCAAGAATAAGTTTTTATTCTATTTTATTTTCATAATTTCTGCGTTTAACTTCATTTTTATATCTTTTTATCCTGTAAACTATGAAAAGAGAGTTGGTAACTTTATAATTATAAGTAATAATCTTATGTGGGCTCATTATCCCATTAAAGATAAATGGCCTATTAAGGAAATTATAGAATATTTAGAAAAGGAGGCTTATAAAGATGATAAAGTAGACGTATACGTTACATTATTATTCGATCATTATTATTTAAATGGCATTACTTTTAATTATTTATCAAAGAACTTAAAGAAAAACCTTTCGTTTAGAACCAATGACTTTTTTCATAATAAAAATATCAGTGAAAATATCTTTAGAGTAAGAGAAGATTCAGATTTTGTTTTGACTAAATCAGGAAAGTATGGTAACGAAAGTTTACTTAAGAATACCCCTACTATTGATTTATTGAATAGCACCAATGAGTGTTTTGTTGAAATAGCAAAATTTTATTTGCCTGATAATACGATAGTTACGATATTTAAAAACAAAAAGAAAGTATGATATAATTAGAAACAAAAATTTTGAAGGAGGTAGTCTTATAATGAGAAGGCTTATTCTTCTTTTTGTGATTGTATTTTTAATGTTAAATTTTGTGGGATGTAAAAAAACATCCCCTCCTGTATTAAAAGAAATAGGTCCAACAAAAACTAAAGTCGGCGTTCCATTCAATATCCAACCAAATGGTGAAGCTGCTATGTGGTTCAAAACTGAAAATGCTACGGTAGATACACAAATAGTATGGGATGGAAAGCTAATTAGAACAGATTATAAAAATCCGAATTTGTTAACTGCTCCCGTTCCAAAAGAACTTTACTCAAAACCAGGTAGGTATGAAATTTATTTAGTAGATAAAAAAACGAATTTGAAATCTAATAGTTTATATTTTGTAGTAGAAGAATGAAATAGTATATTTTGTGAAAGCAGTTTGGTATGGGCTTAGTTTATATGTTACGTTTTTATGGAAGATCATGATTTATCTATTGTTAGAATTGATTCTTATGATGCATTTATAAGATACATACATTCAAATGTATTGATATTGAATGAAAGGATAGATTATGAATTAGATCTTATAAAAAATAGTCCCTATTCGAAAATTTCAGGAAGATGTTATATATGTGATAAATTAGTTGATTTTACTTTTGATTATTTATTCTCGTGGGAAAAAATAAATAATACCATAGTACCAAATTGGCGTGAACGTTTAATATGTCCTTTATGCTCTTTAAACAGCAGAATGAGAGCATCTATCCATTTATTTGAATTACTTTTGAATCCCAAAGAGGAAAGTATTATATACATAACTGAGCAGGTTACAACGCTTTTCCAATATTTTGCAAAAAAGTACAAAAAAGTAACAGGAAGTGAGTTTTTGATGGAACTTGTTCCACTTGGAACTTGTTATCAAGGGATAAGAAATGAAAATATAATGAATACAACATTTTTAGATATGACATTTGATTACGTTCTCTCATTTGATGTTTTCGAACATGTACCCGATATTTCTATAGCATTTAGTGAATGCTATAGAATACTAAAAGATGGTGGAAGTTTATTTTTTACTGTTCCTATTCAGGTAAATTCCAATATGAGTAAAAAACGAGCATTTATAAACGAAAAAAATGAAATAGATTATATTGAACCGCCTATATATCATGCAAATCCCATAGATGGTAAGGGTTCTTTAGTGTTTTGGGATTATGGCTGGGATTTGCTAAGTACTTTAAAAGATATTGGATTTGAAGACGCTGGAGCTTATTTGATTTGGTCAAAATATTTTTGTTATTTAGGAAGGTGGTTATTTATATTTGTTGGTAAAAAGGTATGATTATCTTTCTCATTTTTCTTATAATTTTGTTAGGAGTATATTTCTAATTAGGTCAACTATAGATTGGGTTTATCCAAGATTTTAATACTGAATTCAAGACATACGTTTAAGGTGTTGTATTGCCCATTATGAACCAGAAAAGATTTAATATTGAAAAAAATAAGATGATGCATATGAGTGTTATATTGTTTTTTTCAATTTGAAAAACAATCTAAGGTAATGCTCCATTCGCACCTGAAAGTGGAACTGAAACAAATCATATAAACTTAATTTTTCTTGCTGCAAGGAGGCACATTTTAAGTAAGAGAAGCCCATGTCTGAACCTATTGATATTGGTCTTTCCGTATGTTCTCTTTCTATATCTTACAGGGACTTCTACAATCTTAAGATTTAGTTTTGATGCTCCAAATATAAGGTCAAAATCTCCAAATGGGTCAAGATTGCCAAAAAAATTACGATTTTTCTTTATTTGTTCATAATCATTCTTAAATAATACTTTTGTTCCGCATAGGGTATCTTTAAATCTCTGATCTAAAAGCCACGTGAACATAAGACTGAAAAATTTATTAGCTAGTAAATTAAGAAACTTCATTGCTTCTTTATCCATATTGTAAATTAAACGACATCCGTTTATAAATTCGCCTTTCCCTGATGCTATTGCGTCATAAAATTTTATTAGTTCTTCAGGTGGAACTGTTAGGTCTGCATCAAGAATCATAAGAATATCACCGGTTGCTATTTCGAAACCTTTCCTAACAGCATCTCCTTTTCCTTTACCTGTTTGTTGTGATATTTTTATATCTTTTGATGCTTTGTATTTTTCATGCATTTCTTTGATTTTTTCCCATGTATCATCTGATGAACCACCTTCTACAAAAATAATTTCTGTATGCTTTCCCATTTTGGGTATTCTCAAAATCGCTTCTTCAATATTTCCACTTTCATTACGAGCGGGGATGATTACTGATACAGAATAATCTTCATTGAAGTTTTTTTCTTCTTGGAGAGGCTTTGCAATTACGTAATTTGTAACACATAATTTTCTTAGTATAGGAAACTTCGCTAAATATCTATTGAAAAGATTTGAAATTATAGGAAGATTTATTGGCAGCAATAAACGTTCTCCATCCTTGAAAGCATCAAAGCCTGCAAGGTATAGAAGGTTTTTAATGTCCTGCTTTGAAAGCCAATTCTGTAAAGGCTGTTTCATCCTCAAATGCAGTATTTCGGCTAACTTTAGAAACGGCTGCCATAGAAAATTGTAATATGTGACAATGACTTTACTTCTTGGATGACATACCTTTTTAACCTCTGTAAAAACTTTCTGTATATCTTCAAGATACCCGATTAAATTTGAAAGTATCACATAATCAAACTTTTCCTCAAAGTGTAGATTTTCGGCTTCCATAACCATAAAATTAATATCAGGATATTTTTTCTTAGCTATTAAAATCATGTTTCTGCTGAAATCTATCCCAACTTTTTTCCTTACATTCAGATGTGCTAATAAATCACCAGTACCACAGCCAATTTCAAGAACGGAAGCGTTTTCAGGAATTAAGAAAGAGCATAATTTTATGATATCTTCCCAGTAATAATAGTTCTTTTTCTTCCATTTATCCCGTTCGGGAGCTATTGCTTCAAAAAAATTTAAGTTTTTGTCTTTCATAAAATTTTATATTCTTAATATATATAAACATTATTGGTCATTAAGTATATAGTGAAAAATAAATATTTTTATAAAAGATAATAACACAAAATGCATTTATATGATAAAATTATAAAATCGGGGAATCGGGGTCAGGTCTTGAATCTTGAATTTTTAAAAAGAGATGGTAGGCTGAACTAAGTTCAGCCTACCATCTCTAAATGAAAAACTTGAAAATTACTTGTAATAATTTAATTTTATATCTGATGTTGTGATGGTGAGGTTAAATTATTTGGGATAAGAAATTCAAGATTCAAGACCTGACCCCATTTTTCCCCCCAATATCTTTACCATTCTTCTTCTATACCCAATTGATATAAAATCGTCTTTCTCTTTTTCTTCTATTTTTTTGAGCGATAGTTGCATAAGGACTTCCCATTCTTCAGCGTCTCTTTTAGTTTGTTTCCTATACTTTTTGAAACCTAACTCGTCTCTTAAAAGTAAGAAATCTATTGGTGATATATCTTCAAATCTCTTTTTTCTTATTTTCATTTCTTAATCTTTGTTTTTAGTTCTAATAACTCTGAAATAACCTCGTTTTCAGGTCTTGAAGCTTTTGTCTCAAGATAATCCCAATGTATATCATTATAATATTTTCTCAAAAGCAGTTCTACCATCTCACAGTCTATTTCTGATTTCCAGTGCTTAAAGGCATTAAGACGGTCTATTATTAAATCTTCAATACCTATTATATTGCAAAATAAGCCCTCCCCTATTTCTACAATTTCAAGAGGTGATTCACTATTATATGAAATAGATGCTGGTACTTCTATAGCTACCTTCAGGTCTTCGTTAATCCAATATCTACCTTTTTTAATAAAACCTATATTCTTTAATACATCATTTAGTGCTTCTCTATCAGCATATGCAAGATCGATATCTGCTGTGAAATAAACTTCTCTTGAATAGTATGATAGAGCACAGCCACCTATAACAATTGGAGCTTCCTTACCTTTATCTTTAAGTAAAAAAGTGATAAGAGCAGCCAATAATAGCTGCCTTTTTAAGGGAGACTCAGTTTGTCTGACCTTCTCAAGGATTTTGTTAATTTCCATAATGAATAATAACAGTTTTCAAATATATCTTACTATATTCTTATTCTACACCAATATCAAGGTTTGCTTTTTTCTATCCCATATGTTTTAGCAAGCCCTCCGCATATACTGATCCTTTGATTTTTCCTCCAGCTTTCCCAAGAGCTCTCTTTTGATATAACAATAGAATTTATCTTATCAGTTGAAATTTTCCTTTTGATTTTTGATAAGTTTCTCAAATAGTGATTTCTATAAGATAGAGAAATTACCATCAAAGGTCAGATAAGCGAATTATGCTATAATTGTTTATGCCATTAAAAATTAATATAAACTCTCTATTTGTAAGTAAATATTGTGGCTATAAGGTACTTCTATTATTGGTGTTGAAGATGGATGGGATGATTTAATTTAATAATAGTTAGGAGAAATAGACTTAGGATTTAATGAAAAGATGATTTTAGATAGGATTAGTAATATATTTAAGGCAGGTCATAAATCTTTAGAAAAGCTCTTTTCAAGAGAAGAAAATATAAGACTTTATAAAGACTCAAGATTAGCAAGAAGTGTTGATTGTCCGAATCTGCCTTTGAATCTACTCGTCGAGGTGACGAGCAGATGTAATCTCTCATGTGTAATGTGTAATGTTCATCACAATACAAGATCAGGTATCAATATTAGTGAAGAATTACTCAAAGCGACTTTTACACTCTCTACTTCTGCTAATGTAGTTCATTCATACGGGCTGGGTGAACCATTACTTCATCCTGATATTGTTGAGATTGTCAAGTCATATAAATTGAAAGGTGCATTTGTTAGCATTATCACAAATGGTATGCTTTTAAGTGAGAACATATCTAATGGTTTAGTTGAGAATAATCTTGATCAGCTTGTTATATCTATTGATTCTGCGGATGACGTTCTTTTCAGAAAGATAAGAAGAGGAGCAGATTTAAATACAGTTAAAGAAAATATCAAGAGAATAAATGAGGTCAAAAGATTAAAAGATAGGCTAAACCCTGCTATTCATATGAATGTAGTTGTTCAAAGAAGTAATTTTTATGAACTCATAGATTTGGTGAGGCTTGCAAGGGAGTTGGATATTTATTTCATAACTTTTTCTCCAATAACAACACATGAACATATTTCAGAGATCAAGGATGAAGGATTATCTTCAAGGATTAAGGATTGGAGGAGCCTTATAGAAGAGTGTGCTAAAGTGTCAGAAAGCTATGGGGTTTCGATTAATATAGAGAGATTATATCACGTATTGAATGAATCTGATCCTGAAGTAGTATATAAAGAAAAAGTTCCATGTCCAGAGCCATTCAATTTTATGGGGATAAGAGCTAATGGAGATATATACCCATGTTGTAATTGGGATATAAACGACCCATTGGCGAGTTTAGCGCAAGGGAGTTACTCGGTTGATGAAATTTTAAATATATGGCGGGGTAAGAGATGGCGAGATTTAAGGAAGTCTATTATAGAAGATAGATACCCTGAAATCTGTAAAAAATGCATGCAGAATTTTACAAGGCCATTTTATGATGTAGTTACGGGATGATATATTATTTGAGGATCATTCTTCGGTTTAGCTTTCTCTAATACCTTAAAAGAAGATTGTCTCTTGAGCAGATTAATATTTCTTATTGATTTTTAGTTTTACAAATTTTACCTTATTTATATTTAAAAAAGATTCGTAATTCAAGACTTGACCCCATGGGCGTGGTTTTGGTAAGTTACCCAAAAGTATAAGATATGAAGCGTGAGGACCTGAACGACTTAAAAAGATGGTTTTCAAAATTCTGTAAGTCATATTATACGAATGATTTTGAAGATCAAAAAAACTATGTGTTGAAGGAAAGGCATACTTACAGAGTATGCAGGAATATAATAAAGATTTGTAAGTATCTTTCTTTAAGTGAATCTGTTACTAATTTAGCAAATGCAATAGCACTTCTTCATGACATTGGTCGATTTCCTCAATATGCAAAATTTAAAACATTTAAAGACAGCGTATCAGTTAATCATGGTGTCCTTGGGGCTAATATATTAAAAGAACAAAATGTTTTATCAAGTCTTTCTAATAGAGAACAGGAGATTGTCATAAAGTCGGTAAAGTTTCATAATGCGTTTTCAATCCCAAAGAATGAAGACGGAGATACAGTATTTTTTATTAAATTGATAAGGGATGCTGATAAACTTGATATATGGAAGGTTTTTATAGATTATTATAAAAGTCCTGATAAGGACAAAGCTTCTGCAGTCGGTCTTGGTCTTTCGGAAGATGAGAAATATTCGAAGGGTATTATAGACGTTATTTATAGTAAAAAGATTGTATCCTTATCCGTAGTTAAAACATTAAATGATTTCAAGCTATTGCAGTTGTCGTGGATATTCGATTTAAACTTTAATCCATCGTTTATCATTTTACAAAAAAGAAGATATATAGAAAGGATTGTTTCATTTCTTCCAAATAATGAAGAGATAAAAAAACTTGCCCTTTTTCTAAAAGATTATGTGCGAAATAAATTAGACTGGAAAGATGAGAATTAAAACCCTGATATATTCTATCTTCATTTTTTCAGCCTTGTTTTTATATGAAGATTCTGGGAGTTCTTATGTTTTGGTGCATGATGATATTGCTATTAAAGGGGAGAAGATATTTTTAAGGGCAGAGGTAGGTGGTAGGTTTTTTAAAAAAGGTGGTGAAATTGTTGAGTTTTTTAGTAACAAAAAGTTAATTGGTAAAAGGTTGTCTGGAGGAGATGGTGTTGCGTTTATGGAGTTTTTACCTTCAAAAACAGGAATTTATAAGATATATGCAAGAGTTTCAAGCAGTAAGGATGAAGGAGAAGGGACTCTGCTTTCTTTAGATAAGGGAGCATTCATCATATTAATAGGAGTTGAGGGTGGTTTGTATAAGAATATGTTCACAAGAGAACCCGTAATGAACAGTTTAGAATGTGTGAAAAAACTCTCGAAGAGGTATCCAATTGTTTATGTCTATTCAGGTTTTGTAAATGTTTCAGATGTAAAGAGTTGGTTAAAGAGATATTCATATCCTGAATATCCTGTGATGGATGTAAGGAATGGTTTACTCATTTCTGAAATCCATGAAAAAGGTTTGAAGATAAAAGCAGTTATAGGTAATGATGAGTTAGTTGAACTTGCAAAGGAGCATAATTTAAGAGCTTTTACTTTTGGTTATTCAGATTATGCCAGGGAGGTAAGCGATTGGAATGAGCTTTTGAAAAGGCTGAGGTGATTTTTAATTATTTGACTTTAAAACAAGAAAGCAGAAATAATCATATTATGGAGAGAAGATATAATTCGTTCGGTTCTTATATCAAGAATCTCTATAAGACAAAGGTATATAAGGTTAATGTAGATGCAGGATTTACATGCCCTAATAGGGATGGAACTCTGGGTACAACTGGTTGCATATATTGTAATAACGACAGTTTTAGGCCATCTTCGTGTAAACCAATGCTTAGTTTAAGAGAGCAGATTAAAAATGGTATATCATACATTAAGAGAAGGTATAAGGCAGAGAAGTTCCTTGTATATTTCCAGCCTTATACAAATACATATGCTCCTGTTGAAACTTTGGAGGTTTTATATAAAGAGGCGTTGTCAGAACCATCAGTAATTGGAATTGCTATAGGGACAAGACCCGATACGGTCGATGAGAAGAAGATAAGTCTTCTTGAAAGTCTCTCGAAGGAGCATTTTGTTTTAGTAGAGTATGGTATGCAATCTATGTATGATAAGACCCTTGAATTTATCAATAGAGGTCATGATTACAAGACCTTTTTAAAGGCTCTGGATTTAACAAGGAATAGAGGCATACACATTGGTGCACACATTATTGTAGGATTTCCAACGGAAACAAGAGAAGAGATGCTTGCAATGGCAGATGAGTTATCTACTATACCAGTAGAATTTTTGAAGATTCATCAGCTTCAAGTTATTAGAGATACCCCGCTTGAAGTTTTGTTTAAAGAGAATCCATTTCATGTCTTTGATTATTATGAATATATAGATTTTATAGTTGATTTTATTGAAAGATTGTCACCAAGAATAGTAATTCAAAGGCTTTTTGCTACAGCTCCAGATAGCATATTAATCGCTCCTCAATGGGGGAAAAGTAGACAGGAGATACTGAGAGATATTGAAAAGAGACTTGAGTTTAGAAATACCTATCAGGGTAAATATGCAAAAGTGCATACAGGAACTTTCTAATGAAAGAAATAATTGGTGTTATAGGTGGAAGACGAGCAGAAAAGAGGCTTTTAAAAGAGGCTGAGGAAGTTGGTAAGCTGATTGCTCAGAGAGGGGCTGTGCTAATTTGTGGTGGATTAACAGGTGTAATGGAAGCTGCCTCTAAGGGTGCTAAATCTGCTGGTGGTTTGACAATAGGTATTCTTCCACAAAATGATGCAAAAGAGGCAAATAAATATATCGATATTGCCATCCCAACAGGTTTAGGAATTGCGAGGAATGTCATTATAGCAAGGGCATCAGATGTTTTAATCTCAATTGGTGGAGAATATGGTACTTTATCAGAAATAGCTTTTGCACTACAGATAGGCAAACCAGTTATAGGAATATCTACATGGGATATTAAAGGGGTTATACCTGTAAAAAGTGCTAACGATGCCGTTGAAAAGGCCTTTGAATTTATAAGATAGATTAGAAAACAAATTTGTTAATGTCCACTATGTATAATATCCGGTTTACCTTTCCTCATTATTAGGACTAATGGAAGGATTAGGAATGTCATTATGCTTAGCATATGAAATACATCATTGAAAGATAGCATTGATGCTTGTCTTAGGAGTTCTCTATAAATTAGACCGAGGCTGCCTTGATCAGATAAGTTAGGATTAAACCCATAATACTGTAATATCTTAGATATATTGCTGACTCCTACGTTATATGTATAATCAAAAGGTGTTAGATTTTCTACAAGGTGCACTTGATGATACTGAGCCCTTCTTGAGAGCATGGTTGTTATAAAGGCAACTCCAAAACTACCACCGAGGTTTCTTAGTAGATTATATATTGCAGTTGCATTAGCCATATCTTCTTTTCTAACTCCTGACATTGTTAAAGTTGTTAAAGGGATGAATAAAAATCCCATTCCAATGCCTAAAACAACTCTTGGCCATATGATAGTTTTAAAATCTGCATATAGATTAAATTGTGACATTAGATATGTTGAGTAAGCAGCAACGATGATTCCGAAAGAGAGAATATACTTTGGGTTTGTCTTTGTTACGAGGCGTCCTGCTATTGGCATCGCAATTAAAGTAGCAACGCCGCCAGGGCCAAGAACCATACCAGAAAGCGTGGCTGTGTACCCCATTAATGTCTGTAAATATATTGGTAAAAGAACAATACTCCCAAATAGATTAAAAAATGCGAAGAACATCACAATATTACCAGTACTAAAAGATATATTCTTAAATGCTTTTAGATTAACAACTGGTGATTCAGAGAAGGATTCAATTATCACAAAAAGGGTTAGGGATATAATAGATATAATACTCAGCCATGTTATGAAGCTCGATGAGAACCAGTCTTCCATCTGACCTTTATCGAGGACTATCTGTAAACAACCGAGACCAACAGCAAGCAATACAAGGCCTAAGTAGTCTATCTTCATCTTAACGCGTTTCATATAAGGAGGATCAACTATGAAGAATAAAGTCATAAAGATAGAGATGACTCCTATGGGGATATTTATGAAGAATATCCAATGCCATGACCAATTATCCGTTATCCATCCACCAATCAGAGGTCCAATGATAGGCCCAAATATTATCCCCATTCCAAATATTGCCATTGCCATTCCATGCTGATGTCTCGGGAATGTTTCAAGAAGGATAGACTGAGAGATTGGTTGTAATGCACCACCACCTATGCCCTGTAAAACTCTGAAAATCACAAGGCTCATCAAACTCCAAGCCGAACCGCATAGAAAAGAGCTCAATGTGAATAATGAGATTGAAAATATTAAGTACCTCTTCCTCCCAAATACCCTACTTAGCCAGCCCGTGATTGGTATTATTATAGCGTTAGAGACGAGATATGATGTAATAGTCCATGTTGATTCATCAATCCCAGCTGATAGACTACCTCTGATATGGTCAAGTGAAACATTTACGACTGATGTATCTATAATCTCGATTAGAGTTGGTAACATTACTGTTACTGCAACGAGCCATTTATTCATATTTTATTCTTTTTCAATCAGTATTGTGGGAACAACTGACATGCCAATTCTCAAGATATGTTCAGGATCTGAATTTTTTTCAAAAACTATCTTTACTGGAATTCTTTGGACAACTTTAACATAATTGCCAGTTGCATTCTCTGGAGGGAAAAGAGAGAATACCGCTCCAGTTCCAGCCATGATACTGTCTACCTTACCCCAGAAGACCTTCCCAGGATAAGTATCAACCTTTATCTTTACCCTCTGGCCAGGCTTAACCCTTTCAAGTTGTGTTTCTTTGTAATTGGCTGTAACATATATATCATCTAAAGATACGATTGCCATCAAAGGTTGTCCCGTTTGTATCTGATTTCCTACTTCAACTGACTTTTTTGTTATATAACCATCTGAGGGAGCATATATCTTTGTGTAACTATAATTTAATTCTGCAGTATTTAGTTTTGCTTCTTTTTCTTTTATAAGGGATGATTGTGCATTCCTTAGGGCTTCTACCTGCTTGATTACTGATTTTTGTGTCTCTATCGCCTTTTGATACCTGTTTAGCTCTTCCTTTGCTGACTTGAACTTTGCAACGGATACGAGGTATTCTGTCATTGCCTTTTCGTATCTTTCTTTTGATATGCTATCTTTTTTGTAAAGATTCACGGCTCTATTTTTGTCAGATTCTGCCTGTTTCATAGTTGCCTCTGCCATCTCAAGATTAGCCTTTGCAACATCTAAGATAGATAATAGTTCTGATAATCTTGTTTTTTCTGCTGTAATCTGTGCATCAATTTCTGAAAGCCTTGCCTTTTCTGCGTTAACACCTGCATTAGCTTCTTTAATCTTAACTTCATAATCAGAAGGGTCGATTTCTAAAAGGAGAGTTCCTTTCTTTACAAATTGATTTGTATCTACGTGTATTGCCTTTACAGTGCCAGGTATCTTTGATGCTATTGTATATATGTCACCATCGATGAAGGCATTATCAGTTGTAATATGTGTCTTCTTGTATTGGATGTATATGATGGTTGCTATTAGACCAATTAAAGCCATTGAGGCAAAAACTATTAATGCGAGGATTTTGCGTTTTCGGTTGTTTGATTTTTGAGTTTTCTCTTCCATTAATTATACGCCTCCTGTAAGTTTTCCCCTATTGAGTATATGAAGCCACCTTGAGCCCTTCTCAAATCATATAATGCTTTATAATAATTGGTTTCGGCGATCGTTAATAATATTACAGCGTCAATAACATCTGTTGCAGTGCCAATACCTTCTTCATACTTGACTTTGTTTATCCTGAGATTTTCTTCTGCTTGTTGGATTGAGTCTTTTGTAACATTAATCCGCTCAAGTGCATTTTTAATATCGATATAGTATCTTTCTACCTCCAGTTTTATCTCATCAATTAGTTTATTTCTTTGCTCAATCATTTGTAATTTTTGATTTTCTATTTTTAGCAATTCCGATTTTGTTGCGCCACCGCTAAATAGGTTTATATAAGTGCCTAACATTAATGACCAATTACTCTCATGGACTTGATAGCTGTTTTCAGTATAATCATAACCTCCTTTTAAATACATTTTTGGGAAATATTCAGATTGTTTTGAAATCTTCTCAAGGTCTAAGGCTCTTAATGACTCATCAATTATTTTTATTTCAACTCTATTTTGCTTAGCTAACTCCCATGCTTTTTCAAGATCATGGTCAATAATTATAAGAGGTTCTTTTTCTATATCTACTGCTTCTATCTTTTCTGTGGTAGGTCTTGCAAGTAAAGTATTTAAGCGCGATTCTATTATCTCTCTGTTGTTTTTAGCAGAAAGCAATCTCTGTTTTGCATCTGAAATTTTAACCTCAGCTTGCAACAAATCATTTTTCGTAATTAAGCCCTCTTCAAATAAATTCCTTGCATCTTTAAGATGTGATTCGAGTCTTTCAACCTCTTTTTGAGCTACTATAACCATCTTATCTGCTTCCAAAAGGTCAAAGTAATTAATCAAAAAATTCAAGGAAACCATGTTTTTAATTCTTAATGTATCATATCTTTTTGTGTTTAGTATTACTTTGCTTGCCTGGAATTTAGAATAATTGCCTTTGAAGTCGAATAGCGTTTGTTGAATATTTATACTGTAGTGAAGAAAGTCCTTTTCTGATAAGGGTACAGTCTGGAGACCAAATTTTGCTGCTGGTTGGTACGCTTGTTTTGTGAAAGAGGCTGATGCATCGATTTCAGGTAGTAGAGCAGCTCGTGCAAGTATTGTATTTGCTTCGTAAATGGATTCTTCCTTTTGAGCAATCTTCATGGACCTGTTATTTTCTATGAGATATTTTAGGCCTTCGGAAAGTGTTAGAATTTCACCATATGATTTTACAGGGAAGCTTAAAATAAATAATAGCATTAATGCAAAATAAGATTTATTTAATTTCATAATTATATTTCACCTTCCTATCTGTAAAGATATCACGAACTCGTTAGTTATTAAATAATATTCCATTTTTAGAAAAAAGCATAATACCTTTATAGTATATTTTCTCTTATGTTTTCTATAGCTATAATGTTAGTGCTTACTAACTTTATAATAAATATATTAGAATCGATATTATTTTGTCAATAAAAATCAAGGAACGTGTTACGTAAACATCATTTATGTATTATTTGTAAAGATTGCGTTATTTGCGTTTGTCAGATTTAATGCTTCGCATTGGAATTTAGACCTGCTTTGCAGGTCTGGAATTGAGTACCGCATAGCGGTACTGGAAGTTAGTCGCCTTAGCGACTGGAATTTATAGCGTTTATTGCGTTTATTGCGTTTTTTAAAGACAACATGGGGCAGAGCGGAAAAAGGCTGGGAGGTAGGTGGCAATAACTCAATTTATGAAACAAAATCACGGGTCTTCACTACTGAGGCTGAAGTCGAAGCGTAAGCCTCAGATATAAAATAAATAACTACATCACAATACCCAATAAACTATACATCTGTATAAAAGGTAGTTTATTTTGTTTCAGAAATTGAGTTATTGCCATCGATATAGCGTCAATAACGTTTATAGCGTTTATTGTGTTATTTAATGATATTAATAGTAAGGAGTGAGTTAGGAAATTCTTATTTTGTATCACCTTTGAGTTTTAAAAAATTGAATTCTTTCAACTCCTCAATAACTTTGTCATTTGAAATTACACCAAGTTTAACCAAGGCTTCTCCAAAATAAATATAAGAATCTTCATTGTCTTGTAGTAATTCTTGAACTTGTTTTGGAGTTAAGAATTTATTCCTTATTGCAATCTCACTGAATTTTTCATGGGTTTCTTCTTGTATTGCAATTATTTTGTAAATATCATCATCTGTTAACCAACCTTTTTCCTTTGCGAGTTGACCGAGCTTAGCATTGTTTTTCAACTGAAGTGCTCTTGCATTAATGATATCAATTTCTGTTATTAGATTTTTCTTTAGTAAAAACTCTCCGAATCTTATGTACTTCATGATATTCGACATAGTAGAATAATATAATAAAATTTATAGAATTTAAAGACATACTATTTTATATTATGAATTTATTTGTAATTCATGAACACCATGCAAGGAGACTTCATTTTGATTTAAGGCTTGAGATGGATGGGGTCCTAAAATCATGGGCTGTTCCAAAAGGTCCTTCCATGAATCCATCTGATAAGAGATTGGCAATACTTGTAGAAGACCATCCTATAGAATATGCTGATTTTGAGGGTATAATTCCAGAAGGGATGTACGGAGCTGGAGAAGTTGTGATATGGGATAAAGGTAGATATGAGATAGTTGGAGGCAGCTTGAGCGAGGGTAAACTTGATCTGGTATTTTATGGTAGAAAGTTAAAAGGGGCTTTCGCTCTTGCAAGGATGGCAAATAAAGATAAAGAATGGCTTTTTATAAAAAAGAAGGACAAGTTTGCTGATTCAAGGTTTGTACTGAAAACAGTTTTGAAAAAATAAGTATATCGGAGTATATGAACTTGACAAAGTATTTTCTTAATTCCTATACTTTTTAGACCTATGGGAAAAGATATAGTTGAACTGCACGATCAAGGTGTTGAGCTTTTTGAGCAAGGAAGGTATGATGAAGCCGAAGTCATATTTAAGAAAGTTATTGAGTTAAATCCAAAATATGCAGATGTCCTTAATAAACTTGGAGTTATATACCATATTAAAGGAGATTTGAAACTTGCAGCGGAGTGCTTTGAAAAGGCATTGAAATTGAATCCAAGTTATACAGAGGCGTCTTTAAATCTTGCAATTACATATAATGATTTGGGTGAATTTAGAAAGGCTCAAGAAGTTTTTTCGATAGCGGCACAGATAGCTCATCCTACACCAACCTCTATAGACCCTTATGTTGCTGGAAAGCTTGCTAATGAACATTTTAAGATTGGAAATATGTATCTTGATCTTGGGATGAATGATAATGCTATCGAAGAATATAGAAAAGCTATCAAACTTAGACCAAATCTTGCTGATGTTCATACGAAGCTTGGTATTGCTTTAAGGAATAAAGGTTTACTTGATGAAGCTATCACGCATTTCACAAAGGCAAAAAATATAAATCCATCATTCGGTTCTGCATGGGTTCAACTTGGCTTATGCTATTACATGAAGGGCTTAATTGGATTGGCCTTTGAGGAGTGGGCAAAGGCTCTTGAGAAAAATCCTGATCTTAAAGAGGCAGAGACATATTTAAGACTTCTTAAAAAAGAGGGAACGTAGTACAGGGTGCCCCTTCTTGAGATACGTAACCTCGACATATACTTTAAATCTCGTAAAAAACCAATAAAAGTTATATCACAATTAAACTTAAGCATCGAAGAATCTGAAATATTTGGTCTTGTTGGTGAGAGTGGTTGTGGTAAAAGCTTAACAGCACTTTCTATATTGGGAATTTTACCACATAATGCATATGCTAAAGGAGAAATAATATTTAAAGGCAGGAATCTCCTTAACCTATCTCTTGATGAATTAAGAAGACTGAGGGGGAATGAAATATCCATGATATTCCAAGAACCGATGACAAGTTTGAATCCGGTGTTAAAGGTTAAGGAACAGATTACAGAGGTTTTAATAACTCATAAAAGGATGTCGAAAAAAAAGGCTATAGAAAAGGCGATTGAGTTATTGAAGGATGTGAAGATAGCCTCACCTGAGAAGGTTATTGAATTTTATCCACATCAGATGTCGGGTGGAATGAGGCAGAGAGTAATGATTGCAATCGCATTAGCATGTGATCCTGATTTGTTAATAGCAGATGAACCGACAACAGCACTTGATGTTACGATTCAAGCTCAGATTTTAGGATTATTAAAAAACTTGTGTGAACAAAAGAAGATGTCAATGCTACTTATAACGCATGATATAAGTGTAATATCAGAAAATGCTGAAAGGTCTGCAATAATGTATGCAGGTAGAATTATGGAATTATCAAGTGTTAGTAATTTATTCGAATCACCATTACATCCTTATACTAAAGGTCTTCTTGATTCTCTCCCAAAGAAGAGAGGGATCCCTTTAAAACCAATACCTGGATATGTTCCTAAACCAACCAAACTCCCAAGAGGTTGTAAATTCTCCGATAGGTGTTCATATGTAATTGAAGATTGCTTGACTGTTGAACCTGATCTAAGGGAAATTGTCAAAGGGCACTTTGTGAGATGCATAAGAGCAGGTGAGATAAATTGAGCATTATAGAAGTTAAAGATTTAAAAAAGTATTTTCATGTAAAAAGGGGGTTTTTCTCAAAAGTAGAATGGTTAAGAGCTGTCGATGGTATATCTTTTTCTATGGGCGAAGGAAAGGTTTTATCTATCGTTGGCGAAAGTGGTTCTGGAAAGTCAACAGTAGCGATGTTAATCTTGCGCTTGATTAATCCAACATCTGGACTTATATTGTTTAAGGGCAAGAATATTTTTGAGCTAAGAGGTGAGACTTTAAGAGAATTTAGGAGAAAGGTTCAAATAATCTTTCAAGACCCTTTTGCATCTTTAAATCCGAGGATGACAGTATATGATATTATCTCTGAACCTTTTAAGATTCATAAGTTGATAAATAAAAGTTTAATCAAGGAGAAATGTGTTAATTTACTTGAGAATGTTGGGCTTACATCGGATATTCTGAATAGATACCCGCATGAATTCAGTGGTGGTCAAAGACAAAGAATATGTATTGCAAGAGCAATCGCTGTATCTCCAGAGGTTTTAGTAGCAGATGAGCCTCTATCTTCTCTGGATGTATCAATACAAGCGCAAATTCTTACTTTATTACAAAATTTACAGAAAAGGTTGAAATTATCCTTATTATTTATAAGCCACGATTTAAATGTAGTTCAGTACATTAGCGATGAGGTTGTGGTTATGTATCTTGGTAAGGTTGTTGAGTATGCGAAAACGGAAGATATATTTGATAATCCTCTACATCCGTATACGATAGAATTGTTGTCAAGTATCCCAAGAATAGGGATTTCTAAGAGCGGATATATTTTTAGAAAAGGATATGAAGAATTGTTTGTTAATAATATTACCGGATGCGCCTTTTACCCACGTTGCCCTTCGAGATTAGAGATATGTAAATTTGAAGCTCCTAATCTTAAAGAGAAAAAAGGCAGACTAATATCTTGCCATCTTCAATAAAGTTTATTTAAATTTAAGTTTAAAAAATTTAAATAGTATTTTTAAACACCAAAAAGAGTTGGTGGTATGTATGCGTGTGTTCCTTCAACTACTTCAATACCTGCTTTTCCCTTTACCGCAGAAATAATATCGTCTTTTCTTGGACAAAACTTCATCATGCATGTTCCGATGTGTAATACATCGATATTCTCTTTTAGTGCTGAAAGTTGCATTTTTAGCAGACCGAGACTGCAAATTGCCCTTGTTTTGTTTCCTTCGCAGCCCCCGCAGTCCATTATTCCTAATAGGACAACATCTTCGTTTTTATAACGTTCAAACTCGCCTTCTTTACGGTGCAAGGCTACAAGACATCTTGTGTCTGCGGGACAAAGATTTTGTGACCTAATCATCTTACAGGTTAAGATTGCAATCTTTTTCATATAAACCCCCCATAATTTTAGTTGTTTGATTGAAACATTTATAATGAAAAATGTCAAGAAGATAAACTTGTAACTTATAAACATTGATCATTAAAAATTTTATTATTGTTTTATCCATAATTTTATTTAATTCTGTTATATTATATTCAACTTAATTGTATGGGTGTGTAGTGAGTAAGAGATAGGAGAAGTTTAGTGATAATTTGGGTTGTTATTGGTTTATTTGCTGTAATCATCTTATGGTTGATATTAATCTACAATAGTATTATTTCTTTAAAGAATCAGGTAGCCGGTGCATGGAGTCAAATTGACGTACAGTTGAAGAGAAGGCATGACCTGATACCTAATCTAATCTCTGTGGTTAAAGACTATATGGAATTCGAAAGGGATGTATTGCAAAAGGTTACCATTGCGAGATCAGGTGCTATGAATGCTTCTGGGATAGGTGAAAAGGCAAAGAAAGAAAACATACTAACGGAGGCACTTCGTAGCCTTTTTGCAGTAATGGAGAATTATCCAGTGTTAAAAAGTAACACAAATGTGCTTGAGCTTCAGGAAGAACTCATTTCTACTGAAAACAAAATTGCCTTTTCGAGGCAATTTTATAATGACCTTGTAGCAAATTATGCGATAAAACTTGAAAAGTTTCCAAATAATATTATTGCAAGCCTTTTTGGATTTAAGCATGCTGAGTATTTTAAAGCAGAAGAATCTGATAAGGTCCTTCCTAAGTATCGAGCAATATGATAGATGCCCATAACGTTTATTGATATAGAGAGGCAAAAGACATATCGTATAGGCTTTTTTTTCATCTTTTTGTTATTACTCTACTATCTTGTTGCAGTTGCTTTTGCACAGGGATTATTTTTCGTTTTTCCGATTCTTTTTCTTAAAGCTGATTCCATATTTATATGGAATAGCCCTCACATCCTTATTATAGTTTTTGTTTTTTGCGTTGTTTTTGCGTTACTTCATTTCTACCTTTCAGGCTTTAATGCAGTCAAGACAGTTTTGAGAAATATCGAAGCGATACCGCCTGATACAAATGATGGAATACATAAAAGCTTTGTAAATGTAATTAACGAGATTGAGATAGTTAATGGATGTTCAGGAAAGATAAAACCAATGGTTATTCCAAGCCTTTCATTGAATGCAATTGCTGTTTCTGATTTAAAAGGGGATAGTGCTATTGCAATAACCGAAGGACTTTTGTCGAGACTATCGCGCCAGCAACTTGAGGCAGTAGTTGCACATGAGTCTTATCATATCCTTTCAGGTGATTGTCTTGAAGCGACAGTTGCTACAGGACTATTTGGTCTTTATGCGTCTATGCTCGATAAATTACAAAGTTTCGGAGAAGATGAAAAAAGAGAAGGTGGGCTACACCCTGCTTTTCTTCTTTTCTGGATATTAGTGAAATTGAGCCACTTGCTTAATTTATTTATTTCAAGAGAAAGAGAATACAGAGCAGATGCAGCAGCGGTTAAGATGACGAGAAATCCTGTTGCATTGGCTGAGGCACTTTATCTTATATCGAATAACTGGAAAGGTGCTGGTTTTATTGGTGATGGCCTAGAGATGTTATGCATGGTTAACCCTAAAGAATCTGAAATAGAAGAATCGGAAGGATTTTGGGCAAATCTGTTATCAACCCATCCGCCTATAGAGAAGAGGATTAAGATACTTCTTAGTATAGCACATTTGACTATATCTGATTTGGAAAATAGATTTAATGTGGAGCATGAAAAAGATGAAAAAGAGATAAAAGCGGAAGATAAATATTATATTTTGGATAAGAACCAACAATGGCAAGGGCCGTTTCATATTTCTGAACTCAAAGAAATACCATGGTTTTCACCAATGACATGGATAAAAAGGACATCATCAAATGAGATTGAGCGTGCTTCTGAAGATGATGCATTAAAACTCTTTTTTGAGACTCATATTTTATATAAACATGATAAATATGCTTCAGACCTGAGATGTCCTTTATGCAAAGAGCCTCTTTTAAAGATTCCTTATGAAAGGACATATATTTTCAGATGCCATTATTGTAAAGGTTCTCTCGTTGATAATGATAAGATAAGTAGGATATTAGCGAGAAGAGAAGAAAGATTTGATGAGAGGATTGCTTTATTAGCAAAGGCTGTTCAGGAAGACAACAAAAGAGCAATGGTTTTAAGAAAGACCAAAGGTATTGTTAGTGGTAATCGTAGATTGTTAAACTGCCCGAAGTGCCAGAATCCGATGATGAGGAGGTTTTATAGCCTTGTATATCTTGTAGAGATTGACCGATGTGGTTTATGTAATGTGACATGGTTTGATAATGATGAGCTTGAGATATTACAATACATAACTGAAATGAGGTTTAGTTAGTAATAAGATGTGACATTTTAAAATAGTAACATCAAAACTAATTTTTTTCTTGACAAGAATTTAGTTTTTAAATTATCTTTTAATTCTTGAATATATTAAAATTAATTCTGAAGGGGGGTAGAGAATTGTATGCGTTAGGAATTCATTTACTATTGGAATTGAGGGATTGTAATCCTGATATTCTAAGAAGTCTTGAGAAGGTAAAAAGTGCATTGGTTTTAGCAGCAAAGAAAGCCAAGGCAACAATAATTAGTACATCCTTCCATGAATTTAATCCTTTTGGAATTAGTGGTGTCGTCGTAATTGCAGAATCACATTTAACGATTCATACATGGCCTGAATATAGTTATGCGGCTGTTGATATATTTACATGTGGTGATACCATAAAACCAGAGGTTGCTGCTGCATATCTTGTTAAGGCATTCGAATGTAAAAATCCATCTCTGGTCGAAATGAAGAGGGGCGTGCTTTCGCATCAGAATGTAAAACTACCCCATAAGGTAAGTTCTAATAATAAGGTATATTGTTACGAAACCGTTAATGGGTAAAGCTTTAAAGCTCCTTTTTGTTGGCAAGAGCTGCTATACCAGGTAATTCTTTGCCTTCAAGAAGCTGTAAAGAGGCGCCGCCACCTGTAGATATGAAGGAGATAGCATCTGATAAGCCAGCTCTGTGGATGGCGAGATCAGTGTCTCCTCCTCCTACTATCGTGAGGGCGTAAGCATCTGCTATTGCGTGAGCTATTTCGTATGTACCCCTTGAAAATGCGTCTTTTTCAAATACACCCATTGGACCGTTCCATAAAATTGTCTTTGCATCTTGGATTACTTCTGAGAAGAGTTTAACCGAGGCTGGTCCAATATCAAGCCCTTTCCAGCCTTTTGGAATTTCAAGTGTAGGTACAATCTTAATAACTGCTCCAGGTTCAAGACTTTGGGCTATTACACAATCAACTGGTAAGTAGAATTTTATACCAGAATCTTTTAACTTATCTATAATTTTGAGTGCCATGTTAATCATACCATCTTCTACAAGTGAATCACCAATCTCATATCCCATAGCTTTTATAAAAGTGAAAGCCATACCACCACCTACAATAACCTTGTCAACCTTACCAGCGAGATGTTCAAGAACACCAATCTTGCCTGATACCTTTGCTCCACCAAGTATTGCCACAAATGGTTTAACTGGATTTTCTACAGCCCCTTTTAGATATTCTATCTCCTTTTTTAGAAGGAAGCCTGCTGCAGATGGTAAATATTTTGGAATCCCAACGATTGATGCATGAGCCCTGTGCGAGGCGCCAAATGCGTCATTTATATATACCTCTGCGAGATTTGCTAATGATCGTGCAAAATCTTCATCGTTTTGTTCTTCACCAGGATGGAATCTGAGGTTTTCAAGTAAAACAACATCTCCTTCTTTCATCTTGGATATTATATTTTCGACCTGACTGCCAATACAGTCTGGTGCGAATATTACTTCTTTATTAAGTAGTCTTTGAAGTCTTTTAGCAACAGGTGCAAGGCTAAACTTTGGATCTATCTTGCCTTTCGGTCTACCAAGGTGAGATGAGATTATGACCTTTGCCCCTTCATCTATCGCATAATTAATCGTTGGTAAGGTTGAACGTATCCTCCTGTCATCTGTTATCTGCAGATTTTCATCGAGAGGGACATTGAAATCTGCTCTAATAAAAACACGTTTGCCTTTAATCTCTAAATCTTCAATAGTTAATTTATTGAGGATATTTTTTGATATTGTTGGATTTATATCATTTTTCTTTTTCATTCTTATATCCTTTTATTAATTAATAATATTAAGTCTCTTAGCCTTGAACTATAGCCCCATTCGTTGTCGTACCATGCAAGAACTTTAGCCATTTTGCCTTCTATTACCATTGTCAATGTTGAATCAACAATAGATGAATGTTCATTACCTATTAAATCACTTGATACAAGTGGCTCTTCTGAATACTGTAGTATTCCTTTCATGTGGGTTTCAGCGGCATTTTTTAATGCAGAATTAATCTCTTCAGATGTGGCATTTTTTGTTAATTCAGCTACAAGGTCAACAACAGATACATTGGGTGTAGGTACCCTAATAGCCATGCCATTGAGTTTCCCTTTCAGTTCAGGAAGAACAAGACCAACGGCTTTTGCAGCACCAGTAGTTGTCGGAATCATATTCAATGCAGCCGCCCTTGCCCTTCTTAAATCTTTATGTGGAAGATCAAGTATCCTTTGGTCATTTGTGTAGGAATGTATGGTTGTCATCAAACCTCTGACAATACCAAAGTCTGTGTTTAATACCTTTGCTAAAGGAGCTAAACAATTTGTTGTGCAAGATGCATTAGATATAATCTTGTGCTTTAGTGGATCAAGCATCTCATCATTAACACCAATACATACAGTAATGTCAGGTTCTTTTGCAGGTGCAGAGATTATAACCCATTTTGCACCTGCGTCGAGATGCTTAGATGAAGATATTCTATCTACAAATCTGCCTGTCGATTCGACTACAACATCGATTGATAGGTCATTCCATGGTAGCTTTTCAGGTTCTGTAATGGCAAAAACCTTTATAGTTTTACCATCAATGATAATATTATTTTCGTCTGATCTTATCTCTGGTTTAAAGATTCCGTGAACTGAATCATACTTAAGCAAATGAGCAAGTGTTTTTGCATCTGTTAAATCGTTGATTGCAACTATATCTATTTCACTATAATTCCAGCATGTTCTTAAAAATACCCTTCCTATTCTCCCAAATCCATTGATTGCAACTCTTAAACCCATAATATCCTCCTTTTCTTTGGGGTTAAGTTTTTAATCTGAGCCCCATTTGTTAATGACAAGACCAGTGAGTAATTTTGGATAGAAGTATGTTGATTTTGGAGGCATTCTTGTTAATGATAAAGCCGCTTTTTCAACGTCGTCAACGGTTGTTGGATTAAGAAAGAATACAGCATTGTACTCACCAGCCCTCACCTTACTTAAGGCATTATCTATATTCATCTCGTATCCAATATCAATTGTATGCAAAAGTTTCTTTAAAATCAATTCATGAAGTATTATCACATCTATATCTCTAACATCTGGATGTACTTCATTTAAATTGCCACCTCTATACCTTAAAAGATACCATAGCTCTTCTTTGTTTTCAAAAAATCCAAAATGCCCCTTTTTATTTAATAAAAACTTTTCGACATTAAAATCTTCTTTTATTGGGTTTATATCAAAATAATTAGAGAATAGTGTTTCTATATTTTTAGGCATATCCTTTATCAATCTATGAGTTGGTAATATAGTAATACCTTTATCATGCATATTAACAAGAAACATCAATACATAATCAGAAGGTAGAGTTTTTCTATTAGGAAAACTTTTTTTCATTTCTTTGTGGAGTTCGTAAGCTGTTTCGTATCTGTGATGACCGTCTGCAATAAATATTGGTTTGTCTTCGAGTTCATTTGTTATTATTTCTATTTCTTTTTTGTTTTTAATTTGCCATAGGCGATGTATAAACCCATCTTTATCTTTAGCGACTATGTAAGGTTTTTGGTTCATGGATATATCGAGGAGTGTATTATGTGTTCTCATCTCGTCGCTTCTGTAAAGCGAGAATATAGGACTAGTATTTGCTTTACATTCTTTAAGTAAATTTAGTCTATCCTTTTTTGGTTTGGAGTATGTGCATTCATGCGGATAGATATTACCTTTTCCAAGTTCTTCAAGTCTGACAAGACCAAGAAAACCAATAATAGATTTTTTGATTCCGTTGTGTACGAATTCTATACTGTATGCATAAAATGAAGGTTCATTATTTTGAATTAATATTTTATTGAGTAACCATTCCTTAAGTAACTTTTTGGCTCGTGTATATTTGTTTTCTATTGAATTGTCATTTGGGAAATCTTTACCGAAATCAATCCTAACTATATTATATGGACTTTTATTGTATAGCTCTTCTCTTAATTCTGGCGTAATAATATCATATGGTGGAGCTAAAACATCCTCCACATTAATCCTTTCAGTGTTATATAAAATCCCCTTAAAAGGAATTATTCTTGTCATAAGTTTGAAGAATAAATGAAAAGAAATTTTAATATAATATCATGTGTGTTGTTTTAATATCAAATAATTTGGGTGTGCTTATTACTGAAAAATCATTATAAATACACATAAGAAACTTTTTCTGAAAAAATAATATAAATATTGCGATGTATATTAGTGATGTGATAGATATTTTTTATACGCTGTGTTATATTTTTGTATGGTTAGGGATCTAAGGCTTCACGGTATAATTGGTCCTGTAGAATACTTCGTCACAGTTGGTGGTGCTAATGTCAATAACGCTTATTTCTATGAGGAAACCGCTAATAGTATAAGATTCTTTTCAAAAGGTAATGAATTCACAGTGACTGATGAAGGTATTCATTATAAAGGGACTGGTGGTAGTTTTTGTGAATACATGTTTGGTGTAGAAAAACCTTTCAAAGATCTTATGAAAAAGACTGTTGCGAACAGACTTATTATGTTTGGAGCATTTCTTGATAGTAAAGAGAAAATAGTTTTTACAAATAATACTGAGGGGAAGGAGTCTTTTTATCGTCTTTTTCTTCATGGTCATGCTGTAAAGAATTATTATTTCTTTGTCTCATCAGATTACAAAGGAGAACAGAAAAAGAGGCAAAGGCAAATCCTTGCATCAGTTGGGAAATATCTTAAGAGGACAAATTTTGTTTCTGAGGATAAAGACACTGAATTACTTGAAGGTTTCTTATCAGAATTAAAAGAAGAAAGCTCAACGGTCTTTATATTTAAGATTATTCATATTGCGAATAACGAGTTTTATAAAACGTTTAAAGAATTTTATTCAATGAATAAATCTTTAACTACAAGTGAGGAGTTATATCTCGAAGATATTATATCTCGTTATAGGATAGATAGATATCAGCAAGAAAGGATGAAGATAGATGTTATGTACAAACATCCTGATAATAAAAGAGTTGTTGATGAGTATAGGGATATCTTAATTGATGTTCTATCGGGAGATTCTTACAAGCATTCAGAATTTGCAAGGCTAAAAAGATTAAGAACCCTTGGAATAAGGAACAACATACCCATTGTTTTATTCGAGACACTTGACGAGATGTTGTTGAAGGGTAAGAAATTACAGGAGATAGAAGAGCCAGATTATTTAAGAGAAACAAGGGCGATTTTACAAAGTCTTTTTATTAAAGATACTTCATTAAAGGGTCAAATGATTAATAATGATGATATTATTAAGTTAATAAAGGCGAAAAAGATTGCATATCTCCAAGGAGATAAAGGTTTCGAGCAGATATTACTCGATACTGTTAAGGCATGTGATGAATATGCTCGTGAGAACAACGATTTTAGTTTTTTTGAAGAATTTACATCGATAGTAACATATTTTGATAGATTTGATAATGTTTATACCTTACTAAGCCAAGTAGCATTTATTGAAGATGTTGAATTCAATGAAGATTCCTTAAGAAGATTGATTAACTATAAAAAAGAGTTTGACAGACTTGATGTTAATCTTTTTTATGATATCTTTATTAAAGAACTTTTGGATAATAAGTATATAACGAATTATGGGCGGAAAAAGATAAATATAATTTTGAAAGGAATTAAGAAGATTTCTGCAGGTGATGCATCTTTAAAAGACGTTGTTTCAGAGATTAAAGCGGTAACAAACGAAGAGAAGGTTTACAGATTTATTCATTCTGCTTTAGAAGAGCGTATGAGAAGTTTTTATCCTGGGTTTGATACAAAGAAAGGAAGAAATAAGATTTTTGAAGAGATTTCGAAAGAGCTTGAAGAGAAAGGGATAAGTGGTGAGATTACTAAGAGATTATTTGATAAAGTTTTGATAGATATCAAAAAAGAATCGTTTTATGTTAATAGTTTATTGCCTGATATTATTAAAAATAAAGATATATCGCTTAGAGAAGACTTTTTGATTAATAGTGGACTCGATAGGTTTTATGTTGAAAACCTCGAAAAGGAATATATTGAGAAGAAGAAGCTAAGCCCTGATATACTCAATTCTCTTTTGATTGGAGGCGGCGAGCGGATTTGAACCGCTGAATAAAGGTTTTGCAGACCTCTCCCTTAGCCACTTGGGTACGCCGCCATAAGATAGCTTTAATAAAGATATCTAAGAAAATAATCCATTGGATTTGGACTTTAAATGTTTATCAAATAATCCACTAAATAACTAATACTATGGAGCGGGAAACGGGGATCGAACCCGCGACCCCAACCTTGGCAAGGTTGTGCTCTACCAGCTGAGCTATTCCCGCATAATATTTATAAAATTACACACTTCTTAACTTCTGGTTGTCCAATAAGCTATAATTAACGATGTTGATATATTTAAATACTAAAAGAAAGGTTGATTTTTGTCAATATGGTTTATCCTGATTACGAGACTTTTAAGGAATTATCAAAATCAGGTAATTTGATTCCAATTTATAAAGAGATACTTGCTGATACGGAAACTCCTGTTTCTGCAGCAATGAAGTTGAACGGTTCGCCGTCTTTTTTGCTCGAAAGCATGATTGGTGGTGAAAAATGGGCGAGATATTCTTTTCTTGGATCAGATTTATCGAGAGTAATACGTTATCAAAATAATACATTGGAGATAATTGATAATAGTTTTGGCGTTAAAAGGGTAAAGACTGATAAGCCATTCGATTTGATTAAAAGAGAGCTAAATAGTTATAAGCCAGTTGATGTTAAAGGGTTACCAAGATTTTATGGGGGGCTTGTTGGATATATTGGTTATGATATGGTTAGATATTTTGAGAAATTACCAGATGTAAGAAAGCCCGCTCTTGATTTACCGGATGTCTATCTTATGGTAACTGATACTGTTGTTATATTTGATAACTTAAAGGGTGTAATTAAAGTTGTCTCAAACGCGCATGTAAATGATAAGTCTATTGAAGACACATATAATGAGGCAGTAGGAAAGATTAAAGGCATTATCGAGAAACTAAGAAAATCAAAGATAAAGATGCCGAAGTCTAAGATGTTAAAAAGGCGTAAGAAGACAAAAGATTATATTTCTTCTTTTTCAACTAAGGATTTATTCATGGAAGCTGTGGATAAAAGTAAAGAATATATTATGGCTGGTGATATAATTCAAGTCGTTTTATCTCAAAGATTTGAAGGAGATTTGTACGCTGAGCCGTTCAATATATACAGGGCATTAAGGATTATTAATCCTTCTCCTTATATGTATTTTTTAAATATAGGTGATGCCTATCTTGTAGGTTCTTCTCCAGAGATTCTTGTTAGGCTTGAAGGAAGTAAGATAATACTTAGACCAATAGCAGGCACGAGGAGGAGAGGGGATACGGAGGAGGAAGACTTAGAATTAGAAAAAGAGTTAAAAAACGATCCGAAAGAGATAGCAGAACACATTATGCTTGTTGATCTTGGAAGAAATGACGTAGGAAGAGTTGCTGAAGTTGGTTCAGTTAAGGTGACCGAACTTATGGAAGTTGAAAGGTATAGCCATGTGATGCATCTTGTATCAAATGTAGAGGGAAAACTTAAAAAGGGACTTGATGCATTCCATGTGCTTTCTGCTTGTTTCCCGGCTGGAACAGTTACAGGTGCTCCCAAAGTAAGAGCTATGGAGATTATAGAAGAGCTTGAACCGATTAAAAGGGGTCCTTATGCGGGTGCAGTTGGTTACATCAGCTATTCAGGTAATATGGATACATGTATAACTATTAGGACTTTGATAATAAAGGATAAAAAGCTATATGTTCAAGCGGGCGCAGGCATAGTTGCAGATTCAAAACCAGAGAATGAGTATGAGGAAACTGTGAACAAGGCAATGGGCATGATGAAGGCTGTCGAGATGGCGGAGAATGATTTAACTTGATAATGGAGATAGGGAGCTTATATGTTGTTAATGATAGATAATTATGATTCATTTACATATAACCTTGTCCAATATTTTGGTGAACTTGGTGAAGATGTCAGAGTCTTTAGAAATGATAAGATAACCATTGAAGAGATTGAGAAATTAAATCCAAAGAGGATAGTGATATCTCCAGGTCCATGCACACCAAAAGAAGCAGGGATATCTGTTGATGTTATAAAGCATTTTAAAGGCAGGGTGCCAATTCTTGGTGTTTGCCTTGGACATCAAGCGATTGGAGCAGCGTTTGGTGGTGAGATTATAAGAGCTCCGAGGTTAATGCACGGTAAGACATCTATGATTTATCATGACGGTAAGACAATATACAAGAATCTACCAAATCCTTTTGAGGCAACAAGATATCACTCATTGGTTATAAAGAAAGAATCACTTCCTGAGTGCCTTGAGATTACTGCATGGACTGACGCAGGAGAAATTATGGGTGTAAGGCACAAAGAATATTTTATAGAAGGAGTCCAATTTCATCCAGAGTCAATATTAACGAGGGTTGGAAAGGATTTGTTGAGAAATTTTTTGATTATAACGGATTAAAAAGAGGAGCTATATGATTAAAGAAGCTATAAAAATGCTCGTTAATAATGAAGACCTTTCAGAAGATGATATGATTGAATGCATGAATGAGATTATGGAAGGAAGGGCAACAGATGCGCAAATTAGCGCATTTCTGACAGCCTTAAGCATTAAAGGTGAAACGGTTGATGAGATCTCAGGTGCTGCAAAGGTGATGAGAAGAAAGGTCAGAAAGATAAAGGCACCAGAAGGAGTCCTTGATACATGCGGCACTGGTGGGGATATGTTAAGGACATTCAATATATCGACAACGACTGCGATAGTAGTATGTGCATCAGGTGTACCTGTTGCAAAGCATGGTAATCGTTCCGTCTCAAGCCAATCTGGTAGCGCGGATGTCCTTGAGGCGCTTGGTGTAAAAATAGATCTTGAACCAGAAAAGGTAGAAAGATGTTTATTTGAAACTAATTTTGGTTTTTTGTTTGCACCTCTGTTTCATCCCGCAATGAGATATGCTATAGGTCCTCGGAGAGAGATAGGGATAAGAACAATATTTAATATACTTGGTCCTTTAACAAATCCTGCTGATGCTAAAAGGCAGATACTTGGAGTTTTTGATGGAAGATTAACCGAAACAATAGCAACCGTACTTGGTAGACTGGGTGCAGAGTGTGTAATGGTTGTTCATGGAGAGGAAGGACTTGATGAGATAAGTATATCAGGAAAGACAAAGGTCTCTTGTCTTAAGGATGGTATCGTAGAAAATTATTATATTGAGCCAGAAGATTTTGGGCTATCAAAGAACAGGCTTGAGTCTATAAGTGGCGGTGATAAAGATGAAAATGCTGCGATTACGCTTTCTATATTAAAAGGTGAACGTAGTCCAAAGAGAGATATTGTGCTTATGAATTCCGCAGCCGCATTAGTTGTATCCGGGGTAACAAAAGATTTTAAAACTGCAGTACAGATAGCTTCGGAAGCGATAGATTCTAAGAATGCCCTTAAAAAACTTGAGGAAGTAAAAAAGGTTAGTAATAATCTTTAGTTATCATTTATATTAATAAAAATATTAGCTTATTGAGGAGGAGTATTGAGCGTAAAGGTTGGGGTAATAGGTGTTGGATACCTTGGTCAGCATCATGCAAGGATTTATTCTGAGATCGAAGAAGCAGATCTTGTAGCAGTTGTAGATATAGATAAACAAAAGGCTGATAAGTTTGCAAAGCAGTACAAATGTGAACCATATTATGATTATAAGGATGTTTTGGATAAAGTTGATGCTTTGAGTATTGTAACGCCGACTACGACACATTATTCTATTGCAAAGGATTGCTTGATAGCAGGTAGAGATATACTTATTGAAAAACCAATAACTGTAAGTCTTGAAGAAGCAGACGAATTAATAAATAGTTCTTTCAAAAAGAATTGCATTATACAGGTTGGACATTTAGAAAGGTATAATCCAGCTATATTGACGATTTCTGAAATGATTCAAGAGCCGATGTTTCTCGAGTCTGAAAGATTTTCTCCATTTCTTGGTCGTGGTATCGATGTGGATGTGACGCTTGATCTAATGATTCATGACATTGATATCATGCTTAGCTTTATATCTTCTAATGTAAAAGATATCCATGCTGTTGGTGCAAAGATACTGACTGATAAGATCGATGTAGCAAAGGCATGGATCGAATTTGAAAATGGCTGTATTGCACTTGCAACGGTGAGCAGATTGTCACCAGAAAAGCAGCGCAAACTAAAAATATTTCAAAAAGAATCGTATATATTAATTGATTATCAGAGTTCAGAAGTAAAAAGATATTATAGGGATGATTTTGGAACGATTAAGTTTGAACAGAGAAAACCTGATTTTAAGGAACCACTAAAAGAAGAGATAAGAGATTTTATAAATTGTATTAAAAACCGAAAAAGACCTAAGGTTTCAGCAATTGAGGGGCGAAATGCATTAAAGGTTATACTCGAGATCAATAATATTATTAAAAACGGTGGTTAATATGATACCAATGGTAGATTTGAGGAGACAGTTAGAAGGTATAAGGAATGAAATAAGCGAAGTTCTAAATGATATAATCGAAAGTTCACATTACATTCTTGGTTCAAAGGTTAAAGAGTTTGAGAAAAAGATTTCCCAATATTATTCTGTAAATGAGGCGATTGGCGTTGCTTCATGTACTGATGCGCTTCACCTTGCTTTGAGGGGATTCGGTATAACTGAGGGTGATGAGGTTATTACGACTCCATATACCTTTTTTGCTACTGTTGAAGCTATATTGTACATAAAAGCAATTCCTGTTTTTGTTGATATTGATGCCCGAACCTTTAACATTGACGCTGAAAAGATTGAATCGAAGATAACTAAGAAGACCAAGGCTATATTACCTGTTCATTTATTTGGTCATCCTGCCGATATGGAGAAGATTATGAAGATTGCCAAGCGATATGGGCTTAAGGTTATCGAAGATTGTGCCCAATCCTTTGGAGCAATGTTGAATAGTCAAAAGGTAGGTACATTTGGAAATGCAGGTTGTTTCAGCTTTTACCCAAGTAAAAACCTTGGAGCGTACGGCGATGGTGGTATGATTATCCTAAGAAATATAAGAGTAGCTGAAATTATAAGGAGACTTAGAAATCACGGTTCAAAAGGTTCATATTTGCACGAGAGGATAGGTTTTAACAGTAGACTTGATGAGATTCAAGCAGGGATACTACTTGTTAAGTTAAAGAAGATCGATGAATATAATATGATGAGAAGGAAGAATGCGAGTCTTTATACAGGATTATTATCTAATTATGTTACGTGCCCTATCGAGAAGGATGGTTCATTCCATGTCTATCACCAATATACAATATTAAGTAACCATAGAGACAAGATTCAACAAAAACTCAAGGAAAACGGGATATCATCTGTAGTTTATTACCCTGTCCCTTTACACTTACAGAAGGCACTGAGATTTCTTGGTTATAAAAAAGGCGATTTCCCAGTAGCTGAGAGAACTTCAAGGCGAGCACTTTCGCTTCCAATGTTTCCTGAACTTCAAGTATCTGAGATAGAAAAGATTTCAGAGATAATAAAGAGTGCCTTATAGATTTAAATGAAAGTCTTCATGATAATCTCTGGTGAGAGTTCGGGCGAGTTGTATGGGTCTTTACTCTCCATTTCTTTAAAAAATAGATATAAAGATTGCCGTATTTTTGGTATAGGTGGAAAGAGAATGCAGGACGCTGGAGTAGAGATTATTTCTAAGATTTCAGAGGCACTTGGTGCGGTTGAGGTTTTGTCGTCTTTAAACAAGATAAAAGAATCTTTTGATAAGGCTGTTAAATTTCTTAAAGAACATAAGCCAGATTTATTAATAGTTATCGATTACCCTGATTTCAATATTAGACTTGCAGGTATTGCGAAATCTTTGGGTATAAAAGTTTTATATTACGTTAGTCCTCAAATATGGGCATGGCGTAAAAAGAGGATAAAGAAGATTGCAGAAGTGGTTGATAAAATAGCAGTTATATTACCTTTTGAAGAAGAGATATATAGAAAAGCAGGGATAGATTGTGTTTTTGTTGGGCATCCTATTATCGAAGAGATTAAAGAGGTTATTGATTCTTTACTGAAGAATCATAAGCTTAGGCAATTGAGTGATTTAAGATTAGACGAATATCATAAGAAGATTTTTAGACAAAATATAGGTTTTGAAGCAGATAGAATGTTACTTTCTTTTTTACCTGGTAGCAGGCATAAGGAATTGGAAAGGCATTTGCCTTTGATAATAGATGTTATAAAAGACATTAAAAAGGATGAAGATTTTATAAAGTCGAGGCTTCAACTCTGTATACCTCTTGCACCGAATATAGAAGATGAAAAATTTAAATCATATTTTGAAGTACTTAAGAGTGAAGGAGTAGTTATAAAAAAAGGCGAATCAGTTAGAGTACTATGTGCTTCAGACTTTGCTGTAGTAGCATCTGGGACGGCAACTTTACAGGCGGCATTTCTTAATGTTCCGATGGTGGTTATATATAAATTATCACCTCTGACCTATTATTTAGGGAGGCTAATTATTGATACTAAGTATATATGTTTAATAAATATACTTGCTAAGAAAGAAGTTGTTAAGGAATTGATTCAAAAAGATGCTAACTCTAAAAATATAATGATTGAACTCAAAAAGATTATATTAGACGAGGATTATAGAAGAAATATTATATCAGAATATGAGGTTATTAAAAGACCTTTTTTAGATAGAAATGCATCTGAGGCAGTTGTTGATATAATCGATGGTATGATTTCAGGATAAAAGATGTTTTTATTATACAGTATATTTTACTCAATTGGATTAATTTTCTTATTACCTTTTGAGTTTTTTAAGAGAAAGAAAGATTTAAGAAAAAGGTGGTTGAAGGAGAAGTTTGGTTATTTTGGAGAGTTAGACACTTTAGATAAAAAATATATATGGATTCACGCAGTTTCAGTAGGAGAGGTAAACGCATCTTTACCTCTTGTTAAAAAATTAAGGGAAGAATATCCAGATAAGGAGATTGTATTCTCTACAATTACGGATACAGGTCAGGAGCTTGCCACGAAAAAATTTTCTGAAGGTGTTTACACAGTTTACTTACCTTTTGATTTACCATTTACCTTAGGTCGCACTCTAAAAAAAATTAAACCCCTATTATTAATAATAATAGAGACCGAACTCTGGCCTAACCTGATTAGGGTTTTTAAAAGAAACTCTGTGCCTGTAATTTTGCTTAATGGTAGGATGTCTGATAAGTCGTTTAAGGGTTATAAAACTCTGTCATTCTTTTTTAAAAAAGTGATGAATATGGTTGATTTCTTTGGTATGCAAAATGTTATCTATGCTGAAAGGATAGAAGTTTTTGGGATAGAACCATCGAAGGTTTTTGTATTGGGTAATTTTAAATTTGATACACAACCAGTAATTTCATTACCTGAATGGGTCTATACGATAAAAGGTATGACGATAGTAGCAGGAAGCACACATGAGGGTGAAGAAGATTTGATTATCGAGACTTATAAAAGGTTGAAGGATGATATTGTTGATTTAAATCTAATAATTGCACCAAGACACCCAGAGAGGTTTAAGGATGTTGAAAAGATTTTAATTTCGAAGAAGATGGATTATATAAAAAGGTCTGAAATTGAAAGTAATGACAAAGAGATTAAAACTGGTGTTATAATCCTTCTTGATACAATTGGTGAATTATCTTCAGTTTATGGCATTTGTGATGTTGCTTTAATCGGGAAGAGTTTTAAGGGATATGGTGGGCAGAATCCTTTAGAGCCAGCTTTTTGGGGTAAGGCAATAGTCTGTGGACCACACATGGAGAATTTTCCGATAATTGAAGAATTTTATCTTGAAGGTGCTGCGATTAAGGCAACTGAAGAAAGATTGTATGAGATATTGAGAACGTTATTAAAAAGGCCGGAGGTTATAGAACAGATGGGAATCAAAGCAAAAAATCTTTATCAGAAGAACTCTGGAGCAGTTGATAAAGCGATGGAGATATTAAGAAGGTTTATCTCATGATAGAAGAACTATCAGATGATAGATTCTGTTTTGTATGTGGCGAACGGAATCCAGAAGGTTTACATGTCGATTTTTATTTAGAAGATGACAAAGCAATTGGAGAATTTGTTGCATTAAAAAAGTATCAAGGTTATAAAGATATTATTCATGGAGGTATAATTTCAACCCTTCTTGATGAGGCTATGGTAAAAGTTGCACTTTTAAAAGGGATACTTTGTGTTACTGCAGAGATAACTATAAGGTTCAGGTCGCCATTAAAAGTCGGAGAAAGAATAAGGATTGAGGCTTCAATCGATAAGATAAGTAAAAACATAGTCTTTGCATCTGCTTCTGCAAAAAAGGGAACAGGTACTTTGGTTGCTGAGGCACATGCAAAATTGGTGAGGCAAGTTTAAATTGGAAGGTTTTATAAATATTCTAATGATAATTTCTTTTACGTATTATGATAAGATTTCTTCTAATATCACTCAGAGGTAATGCGAATGTCTTTATGTCAAAGGTATAATCGTTAATATTTTTGATCTCTTCAATATATTTTGGTCCCTTACTTATTATTAAAGCCCCACCTGATTTTATGATATGCATTGAATTTTTTATAAATTCCTTTATCTTAAATAAGGCTCTTGTCATTGCTACATCAACAATTAGTTCACCTTCTTTTATATCAGATATACGTTTTTCAAATGTTTTGATATTGTCAATCTTTAGAATATTAATTATATGTTCGAGAAACGTAATTTTTTTTGATGAGGGTTCGATGAGATAGAGCTCTAAATGGGGTAATATGATTTTGATAGGTATGCCGGGAAATCCTGCGCCCGTTCCAATATCTGCTATTTTTTTTGTATTTTCTGGTAGGACTTTTGCGTATAAGAGTGAGTCAAGAAAGTGTTTTATTACTATTTCACGGTCTTCTTTTGTGCCTGTTAGATTATATCTTTTATTCCATCTTTTCAGTTCTGATAGGTATCTTAAGTATTTATTAACAATATCTTCGTTAAATGAAAAACCAAGTTCGGCAATGCCTTTCTCAAGCAATTCTTTTACCGTATTTTTCACGTTTATATCTTTCAATTGCTACCATAAGTAGTGAAATGGCTGCGGGTGTGACTCCTGGTATTCTACTTGCTTGTCCAAGGTTGTCTGGTTTTACTTCATTTAGTTTAGATAATACTTCTTTTGATAAACCGCTAACAGATGAATAATTGAAATTATCAGGTATCTTGATAGCCTCTATCTTCTTCATACGCTCTACCATCTCTATCTGTTTTTGGATATAGCCTTCATATTTTATCTGTATCTGAACTTCTTTTTTTATCTCGTCGGAAAGATTTTTCTCTGAAGGTGCCTTTAAATCGATAAAAGAGTAGTCAAACTCGGGTCTTTTTAAGATTTGTTCGAGCGTTTCAACCTTTTCTAATCCATTTATCCTTATTCGTGTATTTTTTAATCTTTTTATCTCCTCATTAATTAACTCACGTTTTTCGAGGAATCTTTTATATGTTTCTTCGCTAAGTAGACCAATTTGATATCCTTTATCCATTAATCTCAAGTCAGCATTGTCATGTCTTAGAAGTAGTCTATATTCAGCTCTTGAAGTAAACATTCTATAAGGTTCATTAGTTCCTTTTGTTACAAGGTCATCTATAAGGACACCTATATATGCCTCATCTCTTCCAAGGATGAGAGGTTCTTTTTTGAGTATCTTCAAAGATGCATTAATACCTGCCATGATACCTTGTGCAGCTGCTTCTTCATAACCGGAAGTGCCATTTATTTGTCCTGCGAGGTATAAGCCTTCTATCATTTTTGTTTCGAGGGTATGTTTAATTTGAGTAGGATAGACGAAATCGTATTCGATAGCGTATCCTGGCCTCATGATTTCAGCATTCTCAAGTCCTGGTATCGTTCTAACAAATCTTACCTGAACATCATATGGCAGACTCGTTGGGATCCCATTAGCGTAATATTCCTTTGTTTCAACACCTTCAGGTTCGAGGAATACTTGATGTCTCTCGCGCTCAGAAAACCTGACAACTTTATCTTCTATGGATGGACAATATCTTGCACCTATCCCTTTAATCTTCCCGCTATACAAGGGTGAACGGTCTAAGTTGTTTAATATTATCTCGTGAGTTTTTTTATTTGTATAGGTTATATAACAAGGAAGTTGTGGATTCGTAATCTTTTCTGTGGTGTGTGAAAAAGGAATTGGTGGATCATCACCGTATTGAACTTCTGTTTTTGAAAAATCTATTGTTCTTGCATCAATTCGGGGTGGAGTTCCTGTCTTAAGTCTTCCAATTTTGAAGCCAAGCTCTCTTAATGAGTCAGATAGACCTATAGATGGAAATTCACCAGCACGGCCAGCTGGGAAATTCTCAAGTCCTATGTGTATTAATCCCTTCAAAAATGTACCTGTGGTTATTATGACTGCCTTTGCTTCATAAAATGCTCCGATAGACGTTAAGACCCCTTTAACCTTCTTATCTTCTACAACAATTTTTTCTATTATTGCTTGTTTAATATCGAGATTCTCTTGTGATTCAATGACCTTTCTCATTGTTACCTTATATAGAAGCCTGTCTGCCTGTGCCCTGAGTGACCAGACGGCTGGACCTTTGCTTGTATTTAACATTCTGAATTGAATACCTGCTTTGTCTGTAACCTTAGCCATTTCTCCCCCGAGGGCATCAATTTCACGAACAAGATGGCCTTTTGCAAGTCCTCCAATCGCAGGGTTACAAGACATTTGAGCAATATTATCGAGATTCATTGTAAAAAGGCATGTTGATAGACCAAGCCTTGCTGATGCAAGTGCAGCCTCACAACCAGCATGACCAGCTCCAACAACGACTACATCATAATCACGTTCTTTAAACATATCTTATATAAATATAAAAGATTACTTATAGATTACTCAATAAGGAGCATCGGGGTCAGGTCTTGAATCTTGAATTTCTCTGGAGGGTTAAGTGTTTTTAATTAAAAATAGATATGAATGTTGTCGTAGACTTGTCTTTCCCAGACTCGAATGATACATCAAAAGGAATTTTAAATTTTAAGTAAAGAATACACAAGATTTATTTTATCTTCATTTGTTTTTGAAATGATTTATAATAAAGAAAACATTAAGAAAGGAGTTAGAAATGAAGAAAACAGTATTTTTATCGTTAATCCTTATGTTTTTGATTGCAGCACAGGCTTTTGCTCAAATGGATAAGCCTGGAAGCCAGGTAGAACAAGTGGGTAAAGATACAAAAATTGGAGAAGCACAAAAGATGCCTGTTATGCAATGTCCCAAGATGCAGATGATGCAAGGTCATGGCATGATGCAAGGACAGCAAATGCAGATGATGCATTGTCAGGATATGATACAAATAGTAACAAGTTTAGTCTCCATGCAAGAAAAAATTATTTTAGGGATTAAGCCTGAAGAAAAAGACAAGATGATTCAGGATTTAAAAGAAATTAGAGATAAACTTGAAAATATGTCTAACATATGCAAATGCATGATGAGCCAGCCACCCTTACCCCAAACAACAGCACCTGAAACTCCTGCTTCTCAAATACCAGCACCTTCGGAACATAAACATTAATATAAGTTTTGTGGGTGTAACTCAAGGGCTAAATAACTAAACATATATTTCTAAGGAGTAATCTTATTCAAAAAGGTTAGATAGGTTTGAATTAGTTAAATTCTGTAGATTTTGAAGAGAATAGACAATAGTAATATAGATCTCAAAAACGATTGTTAAAAGACATGGCAGAAGATATATTATTTTAAAAATCTCAAGGGAGATAGAGAGGACTTATATATTATCTCAAGTTCCAAAGGAGACTTTTTTATTAGTTTTATTTTGTATACCTTTAATTTTAATAGGGGAAGGAAATAATTAATATGTTTTTTTGAAGATTTCTTTTAGGGCATTGTCTAAGTCTGGATATAAAAATTTGAAACCATGATTTTGGATTTTTGAAGGTATCATACGCTGGCTGAACAACAAAACATCTGCTGTTTCTTGGAGAAATAATTTAATCAAAAAAGCAGGTATAGGAATTATTATAGCTTTCTGAATTTTAGTTAGTGACTTAACAAAATCTTTAAACCTTACAGGATTTGGTGATGAAGCATTAACAGGCCCAGAAAAATTATCGTGTATTGCAACTTCTTCATAAATTCTTAGTAAATCCAGCATATAAATCCATGAGAACCAGTTTTTTCCATTTCCGAAAACGAAAGTAAAGCCAAATCTCATAGATTTCATTAATTGATGCATAATCCCACCATTTTTAAGAAGTACCGGAGCTGTTCTGACCTGTACGGAACGAATTCCATATTTTTCAGCCATACGCGCCTCTTTTTCCCATGCTATGCAGACATCTGAGAGGAAGCCTTTTCCATGTGGTGATTCTTCGTTTAGTTCCTCTTCTCCTTTATCCCCATAAAAGCCAACAGCAGAAGCAGATATAAAGGTCTTTGGTTTTTGTGGTAGCTTTCTTATATATTCGACGAGATTTTTGTTTACCGTTACCCTGCTATCCCATATAAGTTTTTTAGTTTTTTGGTTCCAGAAAGTAAAAATATCTTTTCCGCTTAAATTAATTATAACGTCTACGTTTTCAAACCATTCTGTTTTAAATGAATCTGGATGTAATAAATCAATCTGATAGGCTTTTAGATTTGGAGATGAGATTCGGGCTTTATTTCTATCGAGTATGGTAACGTTATGCCCTTTATTTAAAAGGTGTTGAACAAGGTTTGATCCTATAAATCCGTTTCCACCACAAACAATAATATTCATATTTATTCTTTTAAAATTAATTAATTTATTAATTATATAATTTTTATTATAGTTTTGCATAGACTGATGGGGTCAGGTCTTGAATCTTGAATTTTGAATTTTGATGCTTTGTTGCGAAATTCCATTGCAAAGACTGATGACTGATGGGGTCAGGTCTTGAATCTTGAATTTTGAATTTTGATGCTTTGTTGCGAAATTCCAAAGGTTGAATTATTCGTGAAGTCAAGAACAAAAATTCAAGATTCAAGACCTGACCCCGTTTTACCTGTACAGGCATACCGTTCTCTATGTAAGTAAAGGTGCAGGCACATAGGGTTCACCCATGCGCTTTCTATCACCGCCGGAAATAACAGTCATAGAGCTTGTGCATGACTCCGGACAAAAAACAAATAAATGATGTTAAATAGTTATGGAGGCCTTTCCATGCCATATTTCTATTGACAAATATCTTTATTTTATCTAGATTAGAATAATCATTCTAGATTAGAATATTAATTCAAATAATTTTTATTTATGGAGAAGATGGGTAGGCGCGAAAGGGAAAGGCAGGCAAGGCGGCAGGAGATACTTAATGCCGCAGAAAAACTCTTTGCCCAAAAAGGCTTTTTTAAAACCGCCCTCGCCGATATAGCAAAGGACTCTGAGTTCGGTATGGCTTTGGAGATCTTCTTGATCGACTGAAGGCCAGATACCATGTGCCCAGGCAGAGAAAGGTGTTCAAAAAAGAGGTAAGGGGGCTCGCACTCCTCTCGACTCCAGAGCGTGTGCGCCTTGCCTTTGAGGAACTGGGCCCTACTTTTATAAAATTTGGACAGATATTAAGCAGTAGGCCTGATTTACTTCCTGCTGAGTTTATTCAGGAATTCAGTAAACTTCAGGATAGAGTGCCAACCTTTCCGTTTGAGGATGACAAAGCCCTCATCGAGGCTCAACTTGGACGGCCCATCACTGGACTCTTTGAGTACATAGATGAACAGCCCGTAGCTGTTTCCCCTCTTTCTCAGGTTCACCGGGCCAGGACAAAGGCTGGTGATGAGGTGGCAGTCAAAGTGCAGAGACAGGGGATTAAAGACATTATTGAGACAGACATCCGTATCCTTCATGATTTGGCTACTCTTGCTGAACGGCACCTGCCAGAAAGTAGACATTATGAGCCTGTCAGGATTGTAGATGAGTTTGCAAGAACCATCCGTCGCGAGCTGGATTTTGTCAGGGAAGGCCGAAACATAGACCGTTTCAGGAAAACTTTGCAGGTGATGAGACCGTTTATATTCCCAAGGTTTATTGGGATTTAACAGTGCCTAAAGTATTGGCCATGGAATACATATGTGGTATCAAGGTTTCCGATCTTGAACAATTTGGAGGCTGCTGGTATGGATCGAAGGATGATTGCCATTAACGGAGCTAACCTTATCCTCAAGGAGATCTTTGAGTTCCTTTTCTTCCATGCTGACCCCCATCCCGGTAATCTCTTCGTCATTAAAAATAATGTGATTGCGCCTGTGGACTTCAGCATGATAGGTATGCTCGATGAGGAAATCGCTTACCAGATAGGCATTATGTTCACTGCCATCGTGGAAAAGGATGTAGATTCGATGTTAGATATCCTTCTCAGTATTGGCATTACACCGGAACCAATAGATCGAACTGCCTTCAGACTGGAACTGGCAGATTTTCTTGAACGCTACTATGAAGTCCCTTTAAAGCAATTAAACATCGGCACAATTATCAATGAATTGATGGACATCATCCGTCGCTACAGGCTGAGGCTTCCGCCGGACCTGATCATGATGGCCAAGGCACTTGCGATTAGTGAAGGCGTTGGCACAATGCTCTATCCTGAATTTAATATTATTGAACATGTTAAGCCCTATGCCAGGAAACTTATGATTCGCAGGTTAGACCCGACCAGACAGTTAAGAGAACTCTCCAGAATGGTTGGAGAGACATTCATGCTCTTCAAAAAGTTGCCATCCGATATGCGGGAAATCCTCACAAAAATCAAGAAAGATGAACTGGGGATAAGGTTTGAACATCGAGGACTTGAACGTATCACAAGAGAACTCGATAGATCAAGCAACCGTATGAGCTTTGCAATAGTGATTGCTGCCCTCATTATTGGCGCAGCCATAGTGTTCCAGAAAGAAGTTTGCCCAAAGCTGTTTGGCTATCCTATCCTTGGCCTCGCCGGTTTCCTTATGGCCAGCATCCTCGGCATGTGGTTGCTAATCGGCATCCTGAGCTCTGGAAAGTTGTGAAGGAGGGTAACCATGAAAATGCCAAGACTTAAACATGTTGTAATTATTTCAGGAGTGCTAGTCATAGCACTGTCTCTATTCTGGTTCATACGGGCACAATTAATCAAAAAAATCCCTGAGGGCTTACTAATTGCCAGCGGAAGGATTGAGGGCAGAGAAGTAACCATAGCACCTAAAATTCAAGGAAGGTTAAAAGCCCTCTATGTGGATGAGAGCGATACAGTAAAGGCAGGGCAGCTTGTGGCTGAAATCGTATCTGAACAGCTTGATGCCCGGTATAAAAATGCACAGGAGAATGTACTGCTTACAGAGGCGCAGGTAGAGCAGGCAGAGGCAGACCTTGCATTTAATGAAAAGAATACGACGGCAACTATAAATGCTGCAGAGGCTTCTGTGAATGTTGCGAAGGCACAACTCGAAAAGGCACGGTCTGTTCTGGAAAAGTCAAAAAGAGACTACAAACGATATGCAGAACTTTTCAAAGAGGGAGCCGTTTCTGCAAGCGTTTATGACCTTGTAAAGATGAATTATGAGACGGCAGTTGCTGATGTGAATGCAGCAGAGAAAGAACTCAAAAGGGCAGAGGCAAACCTTCATGCTGCAATGGCTTTAAAGGACACAATAAAGCTAAAGAGGAAACAGCTTCAGGCAGCTATGAGAAATCGCTCTGCTGCTGTTGCAAGGAAGGAGGAGGTATATGCTGATTTGCAGGAGACAAAGATTTACGCTCCGGCAAATGGGACAATATTGTCCCGGCCTGTAGAAAATGGAGAAATTATAAATCCCGGCACTCCTTTATATGTGATGGTAGATATGGATAAGCTTTACCTGAAGGTTTATATACCCGAGCCTGATATAGGAAAAATCAAACTAGGAAATGAGGCAAGGATTTATGTAGATGCCTTTCCAGAAAGAACATTCAATGCCCGCATCACAAAGATATATGAGCAGGCGGAGTTCACGCCAAAGAATGTTGAGACAAAAGAAGAACGTGTGAAACTTGTATTTGGCGTGGAACTCTCGGTCGAAAATCCTGAAGGTATTCTCAAGCCTGGCATGCCTGCTGATGCAGTCATTCGCTGGAAAGAAGGCACGCCGTGGATAAGGCCGAAATAACTGAGCCTGTCATAAAGGTAGAAAACCTCTGCAAACGTTACGGTCAAAGGAAAAAGGTTGAGGCTGTTTGTGATGTCTCCTTTGACGTCCATCGCGGAGAGATATTTGGACTCATAGGCCCTGATGGGGCAGGCAAGACCAGCATAATTCAGATACTGGCAGGCGTGCTTTCAGCAAGCAAAGGACAGGCATCTGTAAAAGGCATAAATGTAATAAAAAATCCAGAAAAGGTTAAAGAGATTATTGGTTACATGCCTCAGGGTCTCGGATTAAATCTATATGATTCTCTTTCAATAGAAGAAAACATAGAGTTTTTCAGAGGCTTAAGAACAGTTTCTCAGGATGTTTTTGAAAAAAATAAAAAGACTCTTCTTGATATAACAAGATTAAGTCCCTTCCTTCAAAGACAGGCAAAAGCTTTATCTGGTGGAATGAGGCAGAAACTTGCTCTTGTATGCACTCTTTTACATTTACCAGACATTATTTTGCTTGATGAGCCTACAACAGGTGTTGATCCTCTTTCAAGGCAGGATTTCTGGAATATCATTCATTCTCTTGTAAGGGAAAGAAAAGTGACTGTTTTACTTACAACTTCATACATGGATGAGGCAGAAAGATGCCATAGAGTTGCGCTCATGCATGAAGGAAGCATTCTTCTTCAGGGAAGACCTGAGGAACTTGGAAATTTAGAGGAAGTTTTTATAGAAAAAATAACAGGACAAAAAGAACCTGTTTCTCAAAGTTTTTTTAAGCTCACTGAGAAATCCGAAGATAAAACAATCATTACTTGCGAGTCTGTAACAAGGACTTTTGGAAAATTTAAGGCAGTTGACTCAGTAAATTTAAGCGTTAAAAAAGGTGAAATTCTTGGTCTTTTAGGACCAAATGGTGCAGGGAAGACAACACTAATAAAAATAATCTGCGGACTTCTTGAACCAACAGAAGGTAAAATAAGCATTGCTGGATTTGATATTAAAAGGGATAGAAAAAAAGTATGGAGTCATATTGGTTATATGTCACAGAAGTTTTCCCTTTATAGAGATCTCACTGTTATTGAAAACATCAAGCTTTATTCAGGACTTTATGGAGTAAAAAATCATAATTATTCTGAAACCATTGATTTTCTTGGTTTAAAGGGATTAGAAAACAGAATGACCAGAGACCTTCCGCTCGGAATAAGGCAGAGAGTTTCTCTTGCCTGCGCACTTCTTCATGAACCACCTGTGCTTTTTCTTGATGAACCAACAAGTGGAGTTGATCCTTTAGCAAGAAGAAGTTTTTGGAAGATAATTTATACACTTTCAAGGCAAAAGGATGTAACTGTTATTGTCTCCACTCATTATATGGATGAGGCTGAAAACTGCGACAGACTTGCACTTATGCATAGGGGAAGATTGATTGCAGAGGGAACTCCTAAGGAAATCAAAAAAGGCTCTGAAAAGCTCTCAGGGAGTCTTATTCAGATTAAAAGCACTGATTTTCACAAAGTTTATGACATTGTTATAAAAGAATTTCCAAATATTAGCCTTTACGGAAGTAAAATTTTTTTAAGAAGCTTTGAACCAGATGAAACATTAAAGGAATTAGATAAAATATTGAGAGAATCAAAAATTCAGAATTATGAACTTAGCCAGATGCCTGTTCCTCTTCAAGAAGCTTTTGTTGATTATATAAGGGAAAGTGAGGGTAAACATGTTTAGCAGGCTTGGGGCAATACTGAAAAAAGAATTCAGAGAGCTTATCCGTGACCCTTTGTATCTTAGTCTTACTCTATTTGTTCCGGTGGTTATTCTTATTTTGATGGGTTATGGATTAATTCTTGATGTGAAAAATATTCCTGTAGCCTTCGTTGATTTTGACCGTTCAGCCTTAAGCAGGGATTACAGGCATTCCTTTACAAATTCAGAGTATTTTAAGTTTTACTCGTTAGTGGGAAGTTACAAAGAAGCCTATGAACTCATTCAGTCAGGAAAATGTAGAGTAGTTGTTGTAATTCCTCCTGATTTTTCAAGGAAACTTTACAGCGGGAAGCCTGCAGAGGTTCAGTTTATTGTTGATGGCTCTTTCCCATCCCGTGCTGAAATCATAAAAGGATATGTCTCTGCAATTAACAATCAGTTCAACCAGAACCTTCTTCATGATTTTAGCTTAATGAAAGGAGTATCAATAAAATTTCCAATTGATGCGGAATTAAGGGCATGGTATAATCCTGCCCTTGAAAGCAAAAACTTTATACTTCCAGGGATGCTTGTTACGACACTTATGTTTTATCCTGTTTTAATAGCTTCATTGGTGGTTGTAAGAGAAAAGGAATCCGGAAGCATATTCAATATTTATTGTTCACCTGTTAAATCATGGGAAGTTGTTTTTGGAAAAGCAATTCCTTACATTACTGTATCTTTTGTTACTTATCTGATTCTTTTTGCCATTACTGTTGGAGTTTTTAAAACAAAATTTATTGGAAGCTTCTTTGTCCTTACGCTGGCAACTCTTCTTTACCTTGCATGCACTATTGGAGTTGGAATTTTTATATCAACCATTGCAAAAACTCAGATAACAGCGATGCTTATTGCCTTTCTTGGCACAATAACACCTTCATTTATGTATTCAGGATTTTTCTCTCCTGTAACAAGCATGGGAATTACAGGTCAGATAATGAGCAAATTTGTTACAGCAACCTATTTTATTGGAGTTGTAAGAGGAGTTTATCTTAAGGGACTTGGTTTAAGTCATTATCTGCCTAATATTCTATCGCTGATTTTTTATGCTCTGGCTGTTTACTGTCTTGCTATATTATTTTTCAGAAAAAGGATAGGATGAGGCTGTTATCACTTGTTAAGAAAGAGATACTTCAGTTATTGAGAGATAAGGTTTTGATATTTATACTTTTATGGGCTTTTACAGGAATGATTTATACTGCAGGTAGTGGTATTTCCCTTGAAGTTAAAAATTTCCCAACAATCATATATGATATGAGCCATAGCCCTGAAAGTAGAGAACTTGTAAGTAAATTTCAAAAACCCTATTTTAAAATCCTTGCTTATGTTAATACTGAAAAAGAAATTACAGAATGGCTTGACAGTGGCAAAGCATCAATGGCAGTTGTAATTCCACCTGATTTTAAGAGAAATATTGATGGACAGGGAGCAAAAATACAGGTGATAATTGACGGAACTATGTCAATGTCTGCAACAATGGCTGTTTCCTATGTGGCTACAATAACTTATAAATATGCAATTAAACTTCTTGAAAGAAAAATGCGAGTTACTCAGAAATTTTTTAATGATATTCCAATTCTTGATGAGAGAACAAGGGTTGAGTTTAACCCAAACACTTTAACATCATGGTTTATGAGCTTACTTGAACTTTTTAATGTTACAACAATGGTATCCCTTCTGCTAACTTCAGCAGCCCTTGTAAGAGAGAAAGAATATGGAACAATTGAGCAACTCCTTGTAACACCTGTTAGAACATGGGAGATATTCTTCGCAAAAATATTTCCAACATGTCTATCAGTAGGAGCCTTTTCTTTGATAAGCATATTTTTAATGATTAAAGGAGTTTTCAAAGTCCCAATTCGTGGAAGCCTTTTTCTTTTTTATCCTGTTATGATTTTTTATGTTTTTACAATGTCTTCTTTAGGAATAGCTATCGCAACTGTTGCAAGAAACCTTGCTCAATCAATGATGCTTATGCTTGTGATTCTTACACCGATGCTTATGCTTTCTGGAGCATGGACACCACCAGAGTCAATGCAGCCACTTATGAGATACTTGAGCCTTGCTTCTCCGATGCGTTATTTTATCGATTTTGGCTATAGTGTATTGTTCAAGGGTAATGGTATTGTTTATGTGTGGAAGGATATAGTGGGGATAATATTTATGGGCATTTTACTCTTCAGCTTTTCTATATGGTGGTTTGGTAAAAAAATAGCAAAATGAGCAAGTCAGATCATTGTAAGCTGATGGGGTCAGGTCTTGAATCTTGAATTTCGATGCTTTGTTGCGAAATTCCAAAGGTTGAATTATTCGTGAAGTCAAGAACAAAAATTCAAGATTCAAGACCTGACCCCGCATCTTAATATATAATAGTAGACGATACCGAATAGTTAAAATGGAGGGATCGAATGAGAACAAAGTATTTTTATTATGGGTTTACAATATTTTTTTTTATTTTATTAACTTTCAGTAAGACTGGTTATGCAAAAGAGTTGAAAAGCTCGACATTGACTACTGGGATTGAAGATCAAACAGGAGTTGCTATAACTATATACAATATAAATCTTGGTCTCGTGAAGGATCAAAGAAATATTAAACTTCCAGAAGGGATAAATGAGTTAAGATTTATGGATGTTGCTTCTAAGATAATACCAACAAGTGTTCACATAAAATCTCTTATTAGTCCAGATAGCCTTAGAGTACTCGAACAAAACTATGAATATGACTTGCTTAATCCGCAAAAGCTTCTTGATAAATATGTGGGACGTGAAGTAAAACTTTTTTCGAAAAATTTGTATACTGAAAGAGAAGAAATAGTTACAGCAAAGCTTCTTTCTAACAATGGCGGCCCTATTTTCCAAATAGGTGATGAGATAACTTTTGGACATCCAGGACGTATCATTTTCCCTGAAGTACCAGAGAACCTCATATCAAAACCTACGCTGATATGGCTATTGGAAAATAAACTTAAGTCTGAACAGACTGTTGAAGCCACATATCTCACAGATGGTATCAATTGGAGGGCGGATTATGTTGCTACATTAGACGAAGATGATAGTCAGGTTGATATTTCTGGATGGGTTACAATTGACAATAAAAGTGGCACTTCATATAAAAATGCAAGATTAAAGTTAGTTGCTGGCGATGTTAATAGGGTAGTAGAAGAGACAGAGTATCGTGACAGAATGCTTAGATATGCAGTAAAGGAAGCTGCACCTGGTACGCCTCAATTTAGGGAAGAAGAATTTTTTGAGTATCACATTTATACTCTTCAGCGTGAAACAACTATAAAAGATAATCAAACAAAACAAATAAATCTTATTGCTGCAAGTAGGGTTCCTGTTAAAAAAGAGCTTGTTTTTCAAGGTAATAGATATTATTACTACAGCCAATATACAGATTTGATGCCTAAACAGAAAGTTGGAGTTTACATTGAAATAGAAAATAAAAAGGAAAACAATCTTGGTATTCCCTTGCCTAAAGGCATAGTTAGAGTTTATAAATATGATACAGAAGGAAGTCTTCAGTTTGTAGGTGAAGACAAAATAGACCATACTCCGAAGGATGAGAAGATAAGGGTTAAGTTAGGAGATGTATTTGATGTTGTTGCAACAAGAAAGCAGATTGAATGGAAAAAAATTGCTCATGATACTTATGAAGCAGCTTATGAGATTTTAATTAGAAACCATAAGAAAGACGATATCACTATCAAGGTTATTGAACCGATACCAGGTGATTGGACAATATTAAGCACATCACATGATTTTAAAAAGACTGAGGCATCTACCGCAGAGTTTAAGATAAATGTTCCAAAGGACAAAGAGGTAAAATTAACATATAGAGTAAGGATGAGATATTAAGAACTATTGGGGGTCAAGTCTTGAATCTTGAATTTCGATGCTTTGTTGCGAAATTTCCAAGGTTGAATTATTCGTGAAGTCAAGAACAAAAATTCAAGATTCAAGACCTGACCCCGTTTTATTGATTAGTTGGGCACTGTTTGATTTTGCAAATTCAAGTTATTCAGCAGTAATTGCGGCTGTTATATTTCCTGTTTATTATGTAAATGTTATAGTTGGTAATGAAACAGGATTGGGGGATTTGTGGTGGGGAAGAGCTATATCTTTAAGTATGGGGATAGTTGCCCTTAGTTCGCCATTCCTCGGGGGCATTGCTGATTTTGCCGGATTAAGAAAGAGATTTCTATTTATTTATACTTTTTTTTGTGTATCTGCTGTAGCTTGTTTTTCTTTACTTGATAAAGGGATGGCATTAACTGGATTTATTCTTATAGTTATTGCAAATATAGGTATGGAAGGAGGCTTGGTTTTTTATAATTCATTCCTTCCTCTAATTGCACCAAGAGAATTTTTAGGAAGGGTTTCTGCGTGGGGGTTTATGGTAGGCTACGCTGGTTCTATAGCTGCGTTACTTATATCACTTTGCTTTATAAAAATTGGAAAATTCAGTCTTGTTTGGCTTATAGTGGCAGCATTTTTCGCTATTTTCTCCTTGCCTGCATTTTTATTTCTTCCTAATGATAAGAAGAAAGAAACTTTATTGAATTCATCAATAAAAGGGTTCATGTATATTAAAAGAACCTTTATAGAGATATTTAAAAACAAGAATTCGTTGAGATTTTTGATTTCCTATTTTATTTATGAAGACGGTGTAAATACTGTGATTGTATTTTCAAGCATCTTTGCTGCTGTTACATTAGGGTTTAATTCACAGGAACTCATTTTTCTTTATTTGATTGTACAAGCAACTGCATTTATAGGCTCTTTTATAATGGCAAGGCCGATAGATTCATGGGGACCAAAAAAAGTTGTAGTGCTGTCTCTTATGATGTGGTCATTAGTTGGAATAGCAGCTTATTTTATAAAAAATAAAACAATATTTTGGATGCTTGCATCATTTGCTGGATTCGGGCTTGGCACTGTTCAGGCAGCATCTCGCGCTTTTTTTGCTCGATTCATTCCAAGTGGAAAAGAGGCTGAATATTTTGGTATATATTCACTCGTGGGAAAATCTTCGGCGATTCTTGGACCTTTAATTTTTGGGTATATATCCAGTACTTTTGGAAGTCAAAGGCCTGCTATACTTTCAGTAACTCTCTTTTTCCTTGTTGGATTAGTTATACTTTATAGTGTAAAAGAAGTTATTTCAGCAGATTGATAATTAAAATTTTAGATACGAAGTTTTTTCAAGATTATTTATCATCTTTGAACAAGACTTATTTCGAAAAAATAATTTTGAAAATCAGAACCATACTTTAAATAACGCAATAAACCCTATAAACGCAATGAACGCAATAAACTCTATATAAATTCCAGTCGCAAAGGCGACTAACTTCCAGTACCGCTTTGCGGTACTCAATTCCAGACCTGCAGAGCAGGTCTCACTTCCAATGCGAAGCATTA